>BNJU01003005.1_pt1 | contig 50376 bp, 62 predicted proteins | sample 8539281 | NCBI WGS metagenome assembly BNJU01 (sample SAMD00202456, study PRJDB9452) | human saliva metagenome | isolation source: human saliva | place: Japan | reverse complement strand
TGGCACCTTGTTCTGAATTGCGTGTGCAAAGGTAAGGATAAATTTTTATTCTTGCAAACCTTTCTACACCTTTTTTTACAAAAAAATATTGTAGCAATTGTGCATCAACGAAACAATTATCTTCACGCAACCAGTCTTTTCATTGTCGTGTATTCCCTGAAACCCAACGATTTAAGTAGATTCAAAGAAGGTTGATTATTGACGGAGACAATAGCATAAACTTGATGAAGATGGACCACTTTTCGTGCATAATCCAAGATGAGTTTCATTGCCTCTGTGGCATAACCACGCCGTCGATGCTTCGTTTGAAGAATGATTCCGACCTCTGCTCTGCTGTGTTGTGGATCAAAATCTACTAAATCTATCAGTCCAACACTATTCCCTTTTTTTATCTTCAATGATAAGTCTGAGCTGACGATCTGCATAGATATCTCCCGTCGCATGAGCAATATAATCATGTAAAAGATAACGCGAATAGGCGACGTTTACAGCCCCAACATGCCATGTTTCAATATCATTCTCAATCTCATAAAAGCAGGTCTAAGTCTTCAGGCTCCATGGCTCTGAGTCTCACTTTGTTACTTTCCATATATGACTTTATCTTCAGTGATTAATATTTTTTTGATGCATATGTTCCCATAGAATAGCCTTCATTTGCACGCGAAGCCATATCATTCAACACAAAAAGTATAGTCGAAAAACGTCCATATCATAAACGAGATAAGTAAGTGAAAAATTCTCTTTTCTGGAATAACAGGGCATATTTGTTGGACTGCCTTCTATGAAAAGAGCAGACAAACCATAGTCCTTAGCAATCTTTTGGCAGTCATCAAGCATCGCACTTTGCCCAATAAAGACATAACACGAACGGCGTTTCTTCTGCTGAAATGATATGCCAAAAGAACACAAAAGCTTATGAACAGTCTGACGAACAACAACCATTAAGGCTTTAAAAACAATGGCTATTTTCAAGAAATAGGCTGCAAACGAAACGACACCATAATGCTTTCGGATATAGATTAGCATGGCTTTATAAAACCGATGCACATAGCGATAGGAAGTCATTGCAGTGCTTTCACCTTTATAATGCAGTATTTTTTGTGGCAAATACCAATTCTCCCACCCTTTCAAAAGCAACTGACAACTGAGTTCTATGTCTTCTCCATACATGAAATAATCGTCATCCAACATCCCCACTTGTAACAAAGCTTCACGCCGAAGAAAACAAAAGGCCCCACTGACAACCTCTATTTGGTGAGGCATATCCCACGAAATGCCTCCCATATAGTAATGCGCTAACCTCTTATTATTAGGGAACAACCTGCTAAGCCCACTCATTTTATAAAAGTGCTGTCATGGGAGTAGGCAGTCCACGTCGACTCTCTTTGGCACAACTTCCGTCTGCTTTGAGCATGCAAACTCCTGCTGCCCCCGCCATGGGATGACGCTCCATGAAAGATAAAACGGCTTTCAACACACCCTCACCCACTATTGTATCGGGATTCAATAAAAGCACATATTCTCCCCGACTCTGCTCAATTGCAATGTTATTTGCACGTGCAAAGCCCATGTTTTCATGATTCTCTATGTAACGAACTGAAGGAAAATGCGCCTTCAAATAAGTGATACTATCGTCTGAGGAGTGGTTATCAACAACAAGAATCTCGGCATTCAACCCCTCCAAAGCACGACAAAGCGAATGGAGACATTGTGCTAAATAGTACTTCACATTATAGTTAACGATTATTACCGAGAGCTGAATCACGCGTCACAAAGGCTGAAAACTTAGGATTGAATGATAGTATTGTATTCCTGTTCACAACGTTCTTGCGTAGGAAAAATAAAGAGAGTAGACAGAAAAAGGATAATGGCCATATAGCCAAAAGCAACATTCATGAAGACATAATAAAGCACGGCATTAACCAACATCGGCATAAGCAGCATTTCAAGTCTCACTAATGAATAGGCAAAAAAGTATTTAAAAGTGGTGTTTTATCGTCTTTTATGGCTTGACGAATAGCTCCAAACTTAAACAATCGTAAGGAAACAGGAATAAAACAAATGGTAATAACCTCCATTATTGAGGCAGAAAGAAAGTCAGAATTAGTGCTTTCATGTGCAGATCCAACGATATTCAACACGTCGTTTTCATTGAGAACAATCCACAATAAGACTATAATGAGGTTAAGAAAATAATTAATTTGGAGTATCTTTTGTATGCGTTTCATCGTTTAATAAGTACTGTTCATTGTTTAAAAGGAGTTCGATTGATGATTGAACGACCAAGCGTCACCTCATCAGTATACTCTAATTCGTCGCCAACAGAAATGCCTCGGGCAATCACACTGATAGCAACATCGAAATCAGCAAGCTTTCGTGAGATAAAGAAATTTGTCGTATCACCTTCCATTGTAGAACTCAATGCAAGAATAACTTCCTTTATTTTGCCCGTCTTTACACGTTCTACAAGTGATGAAATCTCTATATCGTTCGGCCCAATACCATCCATCGGCGAGATAATTCCGCCCAACACATGGTATAACCCATTATATTGCTGGGTCTTTTCTATGGCCATTACGTCTTGAATATTCTCCACTACACAGATTGTTGTGGCATCTCTTCGAACATCAGAACATATCGGACAGACATCCGTATCACTGATATTATGACACACTTTGCAGTATTTCACCTCGTGTTTGAGTGTAGTGATGGCCTCACTAAAGGCATCTACTTCTTCATTTTCACGCCGAAGCATATACAATACAAGGCGCAATGCTGACTTGCGCCCTATACCTGGTAGCTTGGAAAACTCGCTTACAGCCTTCTCTAAGAGTGAAGAAGGGTATTTATCTGACATAGATCTTAGAGATAAACGCCTATACCCACCTTCAAACCAATTGTAGAATACTGGCTGTGATCCTTGATACTTTGATCATAGTAGATAGCCGGCTCAAGGGTAACTGTACGACTTAAGAAGAAAGCATAACCCACTTCTACACCCGGCATAAAGTCATTATATCCCTTAGAATGAATGAATTTAGCATTTACTCCGAGGTAGATTCCATTCTGTTCGATATAATATCGTCCGCCAACACCTAATGAAAAAGCTGTTTGGAGTCACATGACTTGAGCTTGTCTGTATACCCGCATTGCCTAACAACATCAATTCATCGGCTACCATATATCCTAACTTTGCCTGAACACCAAGATTCAGTTCATTAGCTCCATTGTAGCTTAAATTCAAACCAGTCAATGATGCTCCTGCATAAAGCTTACCTTCTTCAAACTGTGCATTGGCTGAGATTGTCATCAGTAATGCCGTGAACAATAAAATAATTTTCTTTTTCATAATTCTTTTTTTCCTTATAAAACTCTAATTGTTTGATTCAAATAATATGGAGTAATAGTGCAAATTTAATGATTTTATCACATCCAACAAAATTTTGTTTGATTTTATTTATAGACAAAGAACGTGCCCCCATCACTGCAAGCATACTTTCGAAGCAACGTTTGTACATACAAAGCAGTAGACCGAACAGCATCTTCATTGCCATCATATCCATTGACAAGCACCAAGAGATGCGTTGTTTGAGCTGTTATTTTCGTGCGTTCATGGTCACTCGTTGGCGTTCCAATACCCCCTATTTTATCGCGATATACAGGCAAACCTTCAATATTCAATGGGCCACGCCCTATCCCCTCATAAGGTTCTTCAGCTCTACCAACGCCCAAAGTCAATTGATTTCCCACTATCTTATCTGCATCAAAACCACCTAAACTATACCCAAAGGCGATTGAAGCCAAGTTGATTAAGTCTACCAAAGTATCTATTTGATAGAGTTTTTTGCCTTGTAACATTCTACGAATCAAGGCTTCTGCGGCAGGACGATAACGCGAAGGATCTTTTCCACAAGCCCTATAAACGCGACGCGTTGCTGCAATTCCACTAATATCTTTTAGTGTTTCTGTAGTCAGTTTATTACGAAACTGCTCACCCTTTGCATGAATTTCTTCCCACAAGTCACTGCTAAAAGAAGAGTTTTCAACCTTAGCCTCCACACAAGCTCCTACGAAATGAGGACAAACTTGCTCTATTTCTTTACTTACAATAACTTCCATAATGACTACAAATGTAGGTAAAAAAATCAAGAAACGCGGACTTTCATTTCGCAAAACAAATCAAAAGTGCTATAAACCCTTAAACCTTATCGGGACAACAAACCTACAACGAACAGGACGTCCGCCCTTGATAGCAGGCTTAAATCGTGGAAACTGTCGCCAAACTTTTTAGGGCTTCATTCTCAAATTCGGTATCCGTTCGGTAGACAAATTGGGGACATGAGAGGGTCCCATCAGTCTCAACAATAAACTTTATCACCACTCTCCAATTGCCAGTCCACTGTTGTGCTTTTGTCGGCCATTTCAAATGTTCAGCTATAAACTTAAACATTGCCTGCTGACCTCCTGGAAATTCGGGCATTGTATCACAGAATTCATAAATTGGTCCTTTTGTTTTCGTCACATGAACACAAACAAACTTTTTCTCTTGTCCTATGGCAAAACCCTGCAAAGACAATAAGACGAGTGCTAAACACAATACAAATCGTTGTTTCATAAGCTTACTATATTAAGACTGTTGAACCTCACCGATGAAGCAGATTGCACCAAATCGATTGGTCACTATATAAAGAAATGGATGGTCACAGCGTACAAACTTTCTCTGAATTTCTTTCTTTTTAGGCTCTTCTGTAGCACAAAGTACAGCTACTTCCATCGTTGTTTTGGCCTCAGCTTCAGTGCGTTGCTCATTGAAATCAATTTGAACCTCCTGCTTAACTCCTGAAACATACGCCTGTTCTAAAGTCATTTTTGAAAGGTTTGCAAGTTGCATATCAAAGGCATCCCTAACCCCTAAGTTCTTCAATACACTTATCATGTCATTCTTCTTGGCTGTACTAAGGCGTGGAAGCCATAGACTTACATCGGCCATTTGCATCTGTTTGAGCGCTTTGTTGCCATGTGGTCACATCCAAACTTTGACACAATCGGTTCTAACTTTTCTCCTGTTTTTAGGCAATAAATACATAAAGATTAAAAGCCACCATTATATGGTATTTTTACCAATTGATAATCATTTGTTTCGGCATAATCTAACTTAAACCGTCCGCTCATCAGCGGTACTTTCTGCTGCTTTCCCTCGGCTGTTGTGAACAAACTTACTTGAGTTTGCGATGAATCAAATGCCTCTTTCCCACACTCCATCAAATCGTAATGTGTTACTAAGCATAATCTTTTGTGCCTCATTTCCCTCTTCTATCGCAGCAAAATAACTTTCTTTCATGCGCTCTTCAAAGGCTGGTAGCAAGCTAATTCCACGACCAACATCAACCCTATTGTCAACAATCAGCGTTGTTACTTTATCATTTTGCGCCTTCGCTTGCCCGTCTTTTGTTGCCGCATCGACCAATAACATCTTGCGACATAAACGATCTGCCAATATGTTCCGACCCAAGAAACGGCTTATTTGCCGCTGTGTCGCCCCATCAGCACCAGCATTGAGCATATTCAATGCATAGCAAAGACCAAGTGGAGAGACCAATAAGTTATCATGATTCTTTTGCATCTCATGAACCAAACGAAAGGCCACACCATTCACCATGCTATCAACTTCAGCACGTTCTGTATCATTCAGTTCCACCTGTCCATAATTTCCTTTAGCCTCATCCTGTAAACTTGCAGACTTACAAGCAGTTAATAATAAAGCAAAAGCAATGATATACCATTTAATTTTCCTCATACTTTGTCTATATTCTGATATTCTTTTTCACTATTGATTATGCCACAAAGATACGTGATTTTCAAATAGATTATTCACTAAGTCCTTTATTTTTTTCCTAAAAATACCTAAACAAGAATCACGAACACAAAAAGGATGTTGTATAAATGATTAAAGAAAACAGATTAAACCAACAAATTAAGACTACAAAAACAAGCTGTTTTTAAGCTGTAAACAGCATCATTTTGCAATGCGAAATGGCGTAGTTTCACAGCATAAAACGACGGAGATTACCTTGTGTTTTGACCCATATCGTTTTACGCATGATTGGCATCACCACAATGAAGGCTATTTCATTTCATATCGTGCGCCATGAGATGATAGCGTTAGGTGATATTAAACCGCTCACTGAAAGCGCACCTTCATAAAGAATTATCTATTTTTCCGATAGCTCAATACTGCCCAAGTATCTGCAAAAACAGATAAGAGAGTGAGACCAATCACCTGTGGAAGAATGCTCATAAAACCTCCCCCACGCACATAAATCGTTCGAACACCATCAATAAAATAGGCAACTGGATTGATATAAGTAGTCAAATAAGCCCAGTGAGGCATAGAACGTGCGGGCGTAAAGTAAAGCCACTCATCAACAGACATATCAACAAAAAGAACCATAAAACGAACATGGCTTGCTGCATAGTATCGTTATAATTGGAAATAACTAACCCCAAACCACTGAAACAAAAAGATAAAAGCAGGGCAAGAAGATACACCCAAAACAAGCTTCCTACACACGAAAAGCCATATAAAAACCTTGTAAGGACGATACAAATCGTCATGATCAACATGCCAAGTAGCCAATAAGGGATGAGCTTTGCCATGATAAACGTAAACTTACTCACAGGAGTTACGTTGATAGCTTCAATCGTTCCAGCCTCCTTTTCGGCTACAATGTTCAGGGCAGGTAAGGCTCCACAGATAATCATTAGCAAGATTCCAAAGAGTGAAGGAATCATTAATCGCTTACTGTCTAAGTGCTTATTATATAAATATAAGGTTGAAACACGCTGACTTAAGGTGGTAAGCAGTCCTTCTGGAGCAACAGATGCGGTCACAATCTGATTCATATATGAAGCCCCCAACATGCCTTTCGACCCATTAACAGCATTTACCGCAATCTGTATTTGAGGGTGTTCACCCCGTGTTTTATTACGTTCGAAGTGCGCAGGAACCTCTACTATCACGTCTGCTTCGCATCGTTCTACAGTACTTAAAGCATCAGTATACGAAGCCTTCTGCCCCTTAAAGACGAAATAATGGCTTGCTTCTATGCGATGAACCAATTGTTGTGAAAGTGTAGAATGGTCGTTATCTACCACCACAACCGCTACGTTTTTCACGTCCATACGCATCACCCAAGGAAATACACACATAACAGCCACAGGATAAACCAACGCTAACACCTTTAGAAAGTGATTGCGGTTCATCTGTAAGAACTCTTTTTTTATGAGATAAAGAATAAGCATACTACCCCAATCTTTTATTAAATTTCAACAACGCTACCGTCAAAAAGAGCATCGTCATGCCTAAAAGGGTGACGACTTCTGACAAAACATATCGAAACGATACACCCATAATGAGTAGTTTTCTCATTGCAGAGATATAATAACGCGGTGGAATCAGTGCCGCAACCCATTGCAAAACATGAGGCATACTCTCGATAGGAAACATCATGCCGCTTAGCATAGTGCAAGGCATTAACAGCATAACGGCCGACATTAATAAGGCAGCCATCTGTGTCTTTGCTATCGTACTGATGAGCAATCCCAAGGATAAAGCCATGAATATATATATCGTTGAGACAAGTAAAATGAGCCAAAGACTGCCAGCGATTGGTACAAACAACACGAAACGTGACATGAGAAGAATCGCTAAAAGCACGACAAATGCCAACACAAGATAAGGCACTGCTTTCGCCAATATGATTAGAAACGGGCGCACAGGTGACACTAACAACACCTCCATTGTGCCTCGTTCTTTCTCACGAACTATGCTGATACTCGTCATCATTGCACATATTAACATCAACAAAATCCCCATGATTCCTGGCACAAAGTTATAGGAACTCTTCATTTGGGGGTTATAAAGCATTTTTAAAGCAATGGCACTTGGGGACTTTCTTTGCATGACATTCATCAGTTGAGTGCCCATAATCTGTGAAGCATAATTATTATATTGCTGTGCCATATTAGGGTCTGTACCATCTATAATGAGCTGAACTCCTCCATATTTGCTGGCAAAATCAGTACTAAAAACAATGCCCATATCAGCCTTTTGATTACGAATCAGCTGCTCAGCTTCGGCAGGTGTGTGCACCTTATAAAGCACTTTGAAATACTCCGATTCATCAAGTGCATTAATCATCCGCTGTGTTTGATGATCTATCTGAGACATAACGACAACGGTTCTCACGTTTCTTACGTCAGTAGAGATTGCAAAACCAAAGATCAACATCAGTATAATGGGCATACCAAAGAGTATCATCATCGTGCGTCTATCACGCATAATGTGTTGTGTTTCCTTAATAATAAATGACCAAACTCTTTCATACTAAACACTTTGTCGGTTGGATTGTCGCGCCAAGAAAGTAAAAACCTCATTCATATCACGTTTATTGAACTGTGATTTAAGTTCAGAAGGCGTCCCGATTGCACTTATCTTACCATCTACCATGATAGAGATTCTGTCACAATATTCGGCTTCATCCATGTAATGTGTAGTCACAAAGATAGTTATTCCGCTTCTGGCTGCATCGTAAATTAACGTCCAAAACTGTTGTCTTGTGGCTGGGTCGACACCGCCAGTTGGCTCATCTAAGAACACAATATCAGGCTCATGGAAGATACTTATGGAGAAAGCGAGTTTCTGTTTCCAGCCTAATGGGAGGGAAGAAACAATGTCGTTGGCATGGTCAGTGAACTGTAATTGTTGGAGCAACTGATTGAGTTTGCGACTGATATCAGCAGACTTCATGCCGTAGATATGACCAAACAATTGAATATTTTCAGTCACGGTAAGGTCTTCATAGAGTGAAAACTTCTGACTCATATAGCCAATATGTCGCTTCACTTGCTCGTACTGAGTAGACACATCGAAGCCTGCAACCGTGGCATGCCCCCCAGTTGGCTGACTAAGTCCCGTCAAAATGTGCATTGCAGTGGTCTTTCCTGCACCATTAGCACCAAGGAAACCGAAGATCTCTCCACGGCGAACATTGAACGAAATGTCATCCACAGCACGGAAATCTCCAAAGGATTTCACTAAATGTTGCACCTGAATGACGTTTTCTTCGTGTTCCTTCTGATTGCCGTTTACCTCATGTACCAACATGGGTGGATTGAAAATAGCTTTGAATTGCGTTAATATTGTCTTGGGATTCCCTACTCCTTTCAACCTACCTTCATGTAAGAATGCCACGCAATCACACTGCAACACTTCGTCAATATAAGGCGTAGAAACTACTATTGTGATGTCATTTTGTTTCAAGGTTACAAGCATTTCCCAAAACTCTTTACGGCTAACGGGGTCGACACCTGTAGTGGGTTCGTCAAGAAAAAGAATGGAAGGCTTATGCACTAAAGCACAACATAGCGCCAGTTTTTGCTTCATTCCACCAGACAAAGCGCCTGCCCTTCGCGTCTTAAATCGTTCTATCTGCGAATAGATTGGAGCGATTAAGTCATAGCCTTCGGCTATCGTTGTGGAGAAAAGTGTTGCAAAGAACTTCAAGTTCTCTTCCACTGTAAGGTCTTGATAGAGTGAAAAATGGCCAGGCATATACCCTACTCGTTTCCGAATATCATTCATATCCCGAACTACATCAAACCCATCTACACGGGCTTTTCCTGCATCTGCCAACAAAAGTGTCGTCAGAATACGAAACAAAGTGGTCTTCCCTGAGCCGTCAGGTCCTATGAGTCCAAAAATCTTTCCATGCTCAACATCAAACGAAACGTCATGTAATGCCTGCACTCTTCCATAGCTTTTAGACAATGCTCTGACAGATATTGACGGCTGACGATTAGAAGTTGACCTCGCCATACATACCTATTTTAATGCTACCATCATTCTTAACAGCCACCTTTATGGCATAAACCAAGTCGGCACGCTCGTCATTTGTGAGGATAGTTTTGGGTGTAAACTCACTCTGAGATGATATCCATGACACCACACCTTGATAGCTTTTACGTAGGTTATTCCCGTAATCTGAGAAGACAGTTACACGTTGACCGAGCTTCACTTTACTTAGTTGTTGGCTCGTGATATAAGCCCGAAGATAAAGCCGTTGGATATCAGCGACCTTAAAAAGAGGCTTTCCTGTCATGACAAACTCACCCTGTTCAGCATACTTCTCCAATACAGTTCCACTGATAGGTGACGTGATATGACACTTCGAAGCTGGTCAATGACTTGCAGTTTCTCTACATCTGCCGTCCCCATTTGAGCCGAAAGACTACGCGTAGAGTTACCCAAGGTGGAATTTTGAGCTGCTAACTGTCGCTGAAGAACAAGCAACTGGTTTCGCGAATCATCTAATATCTTCCGATTGGCAGCCCCATCTTTCACCAACTCCGCATAGCGTTTGACGTCTTCTTGGGCCTTAACAATCTGCTGACGCAAGGCTGCTACCTGCGTAGAAGCATTCGGTTTCTGTGCTTGATACACCATTTTTAGTGCGCTCAATCTGCCGTGCTTTCAGATAAAAGGGAATGGTATCAATACATCCAACCTCCTTGTTTACGACAACTTTTTCCACCTTCTTGAACATCAAAAGCGAATCAGTTTGCCCGTTTGTTCGGCTGAAACAGTCACCTCTGTTGCCTCGAAAGTTCCTGTTGCGTCAAAGACATTATCATTGTTACTGCAGCACATCAATAGGCACATTATAGCAAATAACATTATTTTCTTCATCATAATTCTATTCAGTTGTTATTGATTTATCGTATTTTTTTAAGTGCGTATAAGGCTTCAAGCAATTGGATTTCATGAGTCGAACGCTGTTGACGTGCCTTGGAAACTGCATTAATATCCCGCAACATCTCATTGATACTTTCCGTTCCTAAGCGTACTTTCTTCTCGCTCTTTCCGCGAATTTGCTCCCGAAGTCTTACGATTTCATCATCCCGAAGCAGTTGTTTCTTGAGCATAGCTATGTTCCCTTCGGCTGTTTCTACCTCCAAATGATTATTAAAAAGAAAGGTAGCGCGCTCGCTTTCTATCTGCTGTTGCTGCACCATTAGCTTTTGAAGGTCATTCTTTCGCGTGTATAAGGCTCCAATATTCCAACTTAAAGTTAAACCACCGACAAGCATTCCATTGTGTATCAGCGATGTAACCTTGGTGTGATATACGCCCATTCCGAAGGCTTTTAGCGTTGGAAAAAGACTTGCATTCAATCGTTTTTCGCTCCGCATCTAACTGATTTTCGCGTGCTTGGAAATAGGAAAAGTTCTGGGCGTTTCACTTCTTCCGACTTCAAATCTAATGCAACAGGCAACTGCAATTGTACGTCTTTATCCAACGATTGATGTATAAAGAGGCCCAACATCTTAAGAAAAGATTGTCTCGAAGCCTGCTGCGCATCGAGCAATTGCAAAGCATTCTCTTGCTCAACTGCCACAGCATCGACATCCGTTGGATTGGCAACACCTCCTCGCATCATTGCTTCAATGGTCTGCCGACTAAGTTTTAAGTCATCAATCAGCAACAATGTATGTTTGATTTGCGCATCCAACAGCAGCACACCAAAATAGAGTTGCTCCACTCTCCGATTCAAATCATACAGCGAAACAGCCAATTGCTGACGCTGAACTTCGGTTTGTGCGCGGACTATCAGACGCTGAGCATGAATCTTTCCACCATCATACACATTCTGATTCAGCATCACCATGCCCGAAGCTAACGTGTTTTTAGTCTCCATTCCCATTTGTTTCATCACACCACTTACATTCAACAAGTCTGTAAAAGCAACGCCACTAAGCGACACAGACACTTGAGGCAACCAGGCTTTTGCTGCATTTTCCAAGGTGAAATCACGTGTAAGCTCCATCAAATGATACTGACTTACCGCCGGATAATTTATCTCTGCACTTTGTTTACAGGCTTCTAATGTCAGCTTTTGTGCCCATAATTGCAAAGGCAACAAACAGCAAACGAATAATAATCTCTTTTTCATTATCTTCTTTTTTCTATGCTACAAAGGTAAGACTTATTACAAACTCTTTTTGTTATCTATTTCAAATGGATAATGTTCTATTCGTTAGATTTAAAGAGAAAAAGTTCTATAATACAGAAAAAAAGAATTATCTTTTGTATCATATTATCCATAAAAAAAGCAATGCAAAGGCAAACCCGTTTCGCTCACATTTGACCGATTTAAGCAACTCATTGAGTCCAACAAACTTGACAAAGCAAGTAATTTTAGGGTCTTACAAGACTTCACTATCGTTGTGGATATGGACTATTTAATCCAAGCTGTGTTGCGATTTGACTCCATCTTTCAACTGCAAGACTATCGCTTTGGCTATGTAAGTGCAGGACAAGCACACGCCCGTATCAACCTCATTGATAAGCAACTAACTCCTGGAATGATAGTATTTATAACGCCAGGTACCATTGTTCAACCCATCGAAGTGACGCAAGATTTCAAGTTAACGGGAATGACTTGTTCTCCCGATTTCATGCATATCGTCATGAATGATGCCCTATCTTCAACGTTCAATCAAACGATGAAAGACGCTCAAAAGATACTCACTGCGAGCGAAAGTGACTTGATTCGGCAAATGTTCAGCTTGCTTTTGCAAACCGTTTCACAACAAGTCAATAATCAGCAAGTTATCAAAAGCATCATTCGTACTATCATTTTACAATATGATTACCACTTCTCTGCAGTGAAAACAAACATCATTGAGCAACACTCTAACGAGCGAAACATCTTCGAACGCTTTATCTATTTAGTCAACAAAAACTGCAAACAAGAACATCAAATGGGCTTCTATGCTGAAAAGATGTGCCTCACCGACCGCTATCTTGGTACGGTTGTGAAGGCTGTTAGCGGTCAAACAGGGAAAGAATGGATAGATCGTGCCCTGATTACTTCAGCCAAAGTATTGTTGAAACACAGTGATAAAACGATTATAGAGATTGCTGATGAGCTGAACTTTCCTACGGTAAGCTTCTTCTGTAAGTATTTCAAGAGGCTCACTTCTACCACTCCTAACCAGTTCAGACAAGCCAATCCATGATACTATAACAATATTATAAGGTGCAAAAAGAGAACAAATAACAATATCAAATCATAAAAAATAAATTCAATGAAGACAAAAACAATCGTGTTAAGTGTGGTGGCTTCTGCCCTTCCTGCCCTCTGTACAGCGAACAACAAGCTTAATATGGTTATCGGAACCTATACTGATAATGGCAGCAAAGGAGTCTATTCTTTTCTTTTTGACCAACAAACGGGGAAAGCAACTGCACAACATTCGCTGGCACTTAAAAACCCTTCATACCTTGCTTTCGCACCAAATGGCCGATATTTCTATGCGGTTAGCGAGAACAATGATACCACAGCAAGCTTGAATGCCATAGCCTTCGATCGAGATGGAAGCATGAAACTCGTCAACACTCAACGCACACACGGCGAAGATCCGTGTTATGTGGAGACCGATGGACACGTAGTTATGACGGCAAACTATTCGGGAGGAAGTCTCTCTGTGTTTCCAATTGCAGCCGATGGAAGCTTGAAACCTATGGCCAGTCAACACAAAGGAACGATTGGAGGCCCTGATTTGACGAGACAAGACAAGCCTCATGTGCACTGCACTCGATTCACAAAAGATGGTTATATGTTAGCAACAAACTTCAGTGCAGACCAAATTCTATCATTCAAATACAACAAAACAGCAGGTACACTCACACCTTATTCCGTGCCGGTTGATGTTGACAAAGACTCTGGTCCGCGTCATCTCACATTCTCACCCAATGGTAAAGACGTCTACCTTATGAGTGAATTATCGGGCGACATCACGGCATTTCATTATGCCAATGGCCTGCTGAAACGCTTCCAAACCATTGCTGCTGACGATGCAAAAGCCCGCGGTGGAGCCGATATTCACCTCAGTCCTGATGGTAAGTTCGTTTATGCGAGCACACGATTAAAAGGCGATGGAATCACCATTTTCAAGAGATTGGCTTCGGGAAAGCTTGTTCGCGTTGGACAACAACCCACAGGATTGCATCCTCGAAACTTTATCATCACACCGAATGGAAAGTTTGTTCTCGTCGCTTGTCGTGATGAAAATAAGATTCAAGTCTATGCACGCAACCCTCAAACGGGCTTACTAAGCGACACACAACAAGACATTTTGGTTCAGCATCCCGTATGCGTGAAGTTTGCACCAGTGCAACATCAATAGAGATATTGCAGGTTCTCGCGATGCTGTCCGACCATCTTTGCAGTATAATTTCATCAAAAATCAAACAATAAACCATGCTATTCAAAAGCACAAAGCATGGGTATTAATTTTCTTAACCCATAAAGTGGTATTTGATTTTGCGCCATTTCGGTGTGTCTTCTGCATCATTTCACCGCATGATTTGAGGCAGATTACACACCGAAATAGCACAAATTACAAATAATTTATTATTGATTGATTATCAGAATATTACTATTATTTCACTCAACATAAACTATATCATTATCTATTACCATTTGAAGCACTACCCCAAAACGCAAGAATCAACTTTTTCCTACAATGAGAATGGTTTATGATATAAAAGTTGTATTTTTGCTAAACCATAACTTTTGAATTCTATAAAATGGCAGAAGACAAACTAAGAACCATGCGAGAGCTTGTTGACAAGCTTAATTTCGCGGCCAATGCATACTATAATGGACAGGGCGAACAGATGTCAGACTACGAATGGGATGCCTTGTTTGACGAAGTGAAACGCTTGGAAAAAGAGACTGGGCAGCAATTCCCCGACTCACCAACCAACCGAGTTTCGGAAGACAATATTATTGGAAAGAAGGAAGAACACGAATTTCCTGCCCTCTCATTAGCAAAGACCAAGCAACCCATTGAACTCGCGAAATGGGCAGAAGAGCGTCCTATTTGGCTGAGTTGGAAGCTTGATGGGCTGACACTTGTAGTCACTTTTGACAACGGAAAACTTACAAAGGTGGTGACACGAGGCAATGGACACATCGGAACAAACATCACTCATTTGGCTACTGCCATTCAAGGCATTCCACAAGAGATAAAGAACAAGGGCCATGTTGTAGTCAGAGGAGAATGTGTTATCAGTTATGCCGACTTCGAACAATTTAATATTGAGAGCGAAGAAGAATATGCAAACCCACGCAACTTAGCTTCAGGTTCGCTGACATTAAAAGACATTAATGAAGTCAAACAGCGCCATCTTGTGTGGATTCCCTTTACATTAGTCTACACCGATGAAGTCATAACGTCATGGGGAAAGCGTATGGATTGGCTTGAAAAGAATGGTATGAAGGCGGTAGAACGTGAGGAAATAGAACACCCAACACTGCAAAACATAGAACAAGTCATTGCAAAATGGACAGAGAAAGTAACGGGAAAAGAGAACCCCTACCCTGTAGATGGCTTGGTGATTACCTATGATGACACGGCGTTTGCCCAAACTGGCAGTGTCACGGGACATCATGCAACGCGTGCGGGCCTTGCTTTTAAATGGCAAGATGAAAGTGCAGACACCGTGTTAGACCATGTAGAATGGAGTTGTGCAGCCAATACAATCTCCCCTGTTGCCGTGTTTTCACCTGTCGATTTGGAGGGAACGAGTGTAAAACGTGCCTCACTTTGCAATATCAGTGAATGTGAACGATTAGGTATCGGCGGTCAAGGAACGAAACTAAGTGTTATCAAAGCCAATAAGATTATACCGAAAGTGATTCGTGTTATCGAGAAAGTTGGCGACTTAGACATTCCATGTTTTTGTCCGGTTTGCAATGCGCCAACCCGCATAACGATTAGTTCGGCCAGCGAAACAAAGACCCTTCATTGCACAAACCCCAAATGCCCAGCGAAACAACTGCGTAAGTTTGCGCGCTTTGTAAGCAAAGAAGGAGTTAACATCGATGGCATGTCAGAGCAAACAGTGGCTAAATTCATCAACTTTGGATGGGTAAAAACCTATGCCGATTTATACAAATTGAAAGATCACGCCATTCAACTTTCGTCAACAGATGGTTTTGGTGAGAAGAGCGTTCGCAACCTTTTGCGCTCTATTGAGAAAGCACGTGACGTGGAAGCACACCACTTTCTATATGCGTTGAGCATTCCTTTGTGTGGTCAAGACGTATGTAAAAGGTTGCTAAGTGCCTATTCGCTGCAAGATATTATCACCATTGCAAGTGGTAAAAGCGAAAATATTGTTCCGGCAAGCGACTCACCTTTTTCTCTCATTGCAGGCATCGGCCCCGAAAAAAGCAATCAAGTGGTGACTTGGTTTCATGATGAAGAAAATCTCGCTATGGTTGAAGAACTGCTTCAACAAGTACGCGTGAGCCAAGAAAACACAGCGGCTGAGGGCGATAGTTGCAAGGGATTGACCTTTGTTGTGACTGGCGATGTGACACATTATAAGAATCGTAACGAGCTGAAGGCATACATAGAAAGTCAAGGAGGAAAGGTAACGGGAAGCGTCAGCAAGTCTACCGACTATCTGATTAACAACGATGTAGCCTCTCAAAGCTCTAAGAATCAGAAGGCACAACAGTTGGGAATCCCCATAATCTCAGAAGAAGAATTTATTGAAAAGTTTGGAAAAGAATAATATTAAATATGCAACTCGATGCCGATAAAGCATGAGTATGCTTGTTCAATCAAAGAAAAAGCATTACTTTTGCAGTCATGAGAATAGACATTATTTCAGTAATCCCGGAAATGATTGAGGGCTTTGTCACTGAATCTATCCTTGCCCGAGCACAGAAAAAAGGGCTTGTTGAGATTCGGTTACATAACCTTCGCGATTATACACTTGATAAATGGCGTCGCGTTGACGACTATCCTTATGGTGGAAGCGCAGGAATGGTGATGCAATGTGAACCTATTGACCGCTGCATCTCTGCGCTTAAAGCCGAACGCGACTATGAAGAGGTAATTTACACCAGCCCAGATGGCGAGAAGTTTGACCAGCCTTTAGCCAACGAACTATCCCTAAAAAGGCAACATGATTATCCTCTGTGGCCACTATAAAGGAATTGATCAGCGCGTCAGAGACCATCTGATTACGCGAGAGATAAGTATTGGTGACTATGTACTTACAGGCGGAGAGTTGGCCGCTGCAGTGATGACAGATGCTATAGTGAGGCTAATTCCAGGCTCAATCAGTGATGAACAAAGTGCATTGAGCGACTGTTTTTCAAGACAATATGCTTGCAGCACCTATATATACTCGCCCATCTGACTATAAAGGTTGGAAGGTTCCAGACATCCTTTTGAGTGGAAACGAAGCGAAAGTACGCCAATGGGAGTTTGATCAAGCAATGGAACGGACAAAACGTTTGCGTCCCGACTTATTGAAATAAATAAAAAACTAAACCGGAAGACCCTTGTAGTCTCCCGGTTTTTTATTTCTTTTTGACAGAAGCATAAGCTTAAGAGAATCCAAAAATCAAATTATATTGACTAAATAGAACCAATAATTTTGATTTTATATTCATTTGTTTTATCTTTGTAAGATAATACGGAATTATGGAAAAAGAAACGAAAGACATGGAGGCAGTACAGCTGCCCGAGAACGCATTTCGCGAACTAAAAGAAGGCGAAAAGTATGAACCTGTGATGAGCCCTAACAAGGTTTATCCCGAAGTGAATAGCTGGTCAGTCATTTGGGGCATTCTCATGGCTGTGCTTTTTTCAGCAGCTGCAGCCTATCTTGGACTCAAAGTAGGTCAGGTTTTCGAGGCCGCTATCCCCATAGCCATTATTGCTGTCGGCGCATCTACAGCCGCTAAGCGTCGCAATGCGCTTGGAGAACGTTATTATTCAAAGTATCGGCGCCTGCTCGGGTGCTGTTGTAGCTGGTGCTATCTTTACTTTGCCTGCCATATATATATTGCAAGCCAAGTATCCTGAAATGACAACATCATTCTTTAAGATATTCATGGCCTCGGCATTAGGTGGTGTTCTCGGTATATTATTCCTTATTCCTTTCCGCAAATACTTTGTAAGCGACATGCATGGCAAGTATCCTTTCCCCGAGGCTACAGCCACAACTCAAGTATTAATGAGTGGAGCGAAAGGTGGAGATCAGGCAAAACCGCTGCTATTATCAGGTCTTGTAGGTGGACTTTACGATTTTATTGTGGCCTCACTTGGCTGGTGGAATGAGAACTTTACAAGCCGTGTGGTAGGTTGGGGAACAGAATTGGCCGACAAGGCAAAGCTTGTTTTCAAAGTCAATACAGGCGCTGCCGTCCTTGGTTTGGGCTATATTGTAGGCCTGAAATATGCACTATACATCTGTTTTGGTAGCATTGCAGTGTGGTGGTTGATAGTTCCCGGCATGTCGTTACTATTCCATGACCAAGTATTAAACCAGTGGGACCCTTCCATTACACTCACTGTAGGCGCTATGGACCCTGAAACAATCTTCAGATCGTATGCACGTAGCATCGGCATTGGAGGCATAGCTATGGCTGGTATCATCGGAATTATCCGTAGTTGGGGTATCATCCGTGATGCTGTTGGACTGGCAGCGCGTGAACTAAAAGGTAAAGGTGGAAACATAGATGACGTACAACGCACTCAAAGAGATATCAGTTTTAAGATTATTGCCATAGGAAGTATTGTGGTATTATTACTCACTTTTATCTTCTTTTGGACTGGAGTGATGCAAGGAAACATCTTATTTGCTGTGGTAGGTATACTGCTTGTGACTGTCATTGCCTTTCTTTTTACGACCGTTGCAGCTAATGCTATTGCCATCGTTGGTAGCAATCCAGTATCAGGAATGACGCTAATGACGTTGATATTTGCCAGTGTTGTGATGGTTGCTGTAGGCTTAAAAGGTTCTGCCGGCATGCTGGCTGCCCTCATTATGGGAGGAGTTGTCTGCACCGCTTTAAGCATGTCGGGTAGCTTTATCACTGACTTGAAGATAGGATATTGGCTTGGAACGACGCCAAAGAAGCAGGAAAGTTGGAAGTTTTTGGGTACTTTGGTCAGCGCAGCAACAGTTGGTGGCGTGATGATGTTACTCAATGAGACTTATGGTTTCGCAAGCGGCAGTCTGGCAGCACCACAAGCTAACGCGATGGCTGCAGTCATAGATCCTCTTATGAACGGTGTAGGTGCGCCATGGATTCTATATGGTATAGGAGCTGCTTTGGCTATAATCCTGACGCTATGTAAGGTTCCTGCGCTCGCTTTGCATTGGGAATGTTCATTCCTTTAGAGCTAAACGTGCCATTGGTTGTAGGAGGTGCCATCAACTGGTGGGTTACTTCTCGCAGTAAAGATGAAGAAGTGAACAAGCAACGCGGTGAGCGTGGTACGCTGATTGCAAGCGGTTTTATTGCTGGTGGAGCATTGATGGGCGTGATAAGTGCCACTGCTGAAGTTTGCAGGTTTTGAGGTTTGGTTGTCCGACATGAAGCTCGCTGTGTCACCAACTTGGTTGACATGTGCTGCAAGTCAAGTGTGCTCTTTGATAGCTTACATCTGTTTGATTACATTCTTCATCAGAGCTACACGCAAAAAATAGACTATATAATAAGGTAAAAAGAATAAAAAAATGACATTAGAAAAGGATAGTAAGATTTACATTGCAGGCCATCATGGACTTGTTGGCTCTGCTATTTGGAAGAATTTAGAGTCACGTGGCTATACAAACCTAATCGGAAGGAGTCATAAAGAGCTTGACTTGACAGACCAATCTGCCGTCAAATCATTCTTTGATGAGGTACAACCCGATGCGGTAGTTCTTGCTGCTGCATTCGTTGGAGGCATTATGGCGAACTCTCTTTATCGTGCAGATTTCATCATGCAGAACATGAAAATGCAATGCAATGTGATTGAAAACGCGTATAAACATGGGGTGAAAAAATTACTATTCTTAGGCTCGACATGTATCTATCCAAAGGATGCGCCGCAACCAATGAAGGAAGATTGTCTACTCACCTCGCCCTTGGAATATACCAACGAGGAATATGCAATCGCCAAAATTGCCGGACTTAAGATGTGTGAAGCTACAATTTGCAATATGGAACGAACTATATTGCTGTCATGCCTACTAACCTTTATGGTCCTAATGACAACTTCCATTTGGAGAATAGTCATGTGATGCCTGCCATGATGCGTAAGATTTACTTAGCCAAACTCATTCATGATGGAGACTGGAATGCTATTAACAACGACATGAATAAACGTCCACTCAACCCTCCACCAGCCTTACGCAAGCTTATTGGTGAAGGCAATGTAGACGGTAATAACACGCAAGAACGCATCTTAAAAGCCCTCGCTTTCTATGGTATAGAGAATAATAAGGTGACGTTATGGGGCGATGGTAGTCCATTCCGTGAATTCCTTTGGAGTGAAGATATGGCTGATGCAAGCGTACATGTGCTATTGAATGTTGACTTCAAAGACATCATAGGCATTGATAAATACTCATCTGTTTTCTATGATGCAAAGACAGATGGCGTGGTAGATCGTAATAATTCTGAAGGTCGAGGCGGTGCACTTCCATCATTAGGTGAAATCAGGAACTGCCATATTAACGTCGGAACAGGAAAAGAACTCACGATTAAACAATTAGCAAACTTAGTCAAAGAAACAGTTGGTTTCACTGGAGAAATCGTTTGGGATGCCTCAAAACCTAACGGCACTCCACGTAAACTCATCGACGTAGAAAAGTTACATCGTTTAGGCTGGACACACAAAATAGAAATCGAAGAAGGTGTAGCGAAACTCTATACCTGGTATCAAGACAGTCTTAAATAAAATCAACAATCAAATATGAAACATTTATATCCATTGTTGTTTGAACCTAATCTTCATGAAACGGTATGGGGAGGAGACAAACTAACAACTTGGAAACATATGCCAAAGCACGCTGCTCCCATTGGAGAATCATGGGAAGTAAGTGCTGTTCCATCAAAGTGTTAACATCATTTCTAACGGAATTTATAAAGGCAAAGACCCTCATTTCACTCATTGATAGCTATCCAAACGAGATACTTGGAAAGCATGTTGCAGAGCGTTATGCAGGTAAAATGCCACTCTTAGTAAAGTTTATTGATGCCCGACATGACTTGAGTATACAAGTTCATCCCAATGATGAGATGGCGCAACGAGTGCATGGTAAGTTTGGAAAGAGCGAGATGTGGTATGTCCTTCACGCTGATCCTGGCGCATCACTCTATGTTGGTTTTAAAACAAGAAATAGACCGAAATGAATATAAAAAAAGCGAATTGCTGAAGGCACAATTACAGATGTTTTTAGCTCGTCACGAGGTGCATGCTGGAGACGTTTTTCTACCTTCCTGCAGGACGCGTTCATGCGATTTGCGGAGGCATTTTGCTTGCAGAAGTTCAACAAAGTAGTGATCTTACCTATCGAATCTATGACTATAATCGTCCTGGAATAGATGGAAAGCCACGCGAACTACATACGGAATTAGCCGCAGAAGCACTCAATTATCATGTAGAAAAGGACTATCGCACACACTATTCTGACCAGAAAGAGTGCGATTGTACGGTGCTTTCAACAGAATATTTCTCTGTACATATCATTGACACCACAACCCCATTCCACCGCAATCTCATGGAACATGACAGCTTTGTCATTGTAATGTGCCTTGAAGGCGACTGCAAAATTCACGTTCATTCGACTGGAGATGAGATCGAATTACACGAAGGATTTAGTTGTATGATCCCTGCAGAAATAGCAGATTATGACCTTATTCCTGTGAATGGTCATACCAAAATATTAGATACTTACATTGATTAAAAGTAAAGGGTTTCGTGAAACGATTTCGCGAAACTCTATACTTTTTAAAATAAAATGTCCATGTTCGAAGACACAAGTGAATATAACGACATCATTGAACTGCCTCATGTAGAGCCAATCGGACGTAAAAGGCTTTCTTCATGGGAGCATGCTAACCAGTTTTCTGCATTCGATGCCCTCACAGGACTCGGAGAATCTATTGAAGAAGAGACATCTAAAATACTCAAGGAATACACGATTAATGATGAAGAACAAAAGGGCGCGCTTGCTAAAATGAAAGCGTTCTTTGAACAAGCAAACCTACCATACGAAGCTGCTAACGAATACTTTCAATCCATTTTTGGTCAAGATGCGCAATTAAAAGACTTTCTTTAAGCGCTATATCATTTTACTTTATCTCCCAACATAAATATAGTAATCGATAAAACGAACCTATCCTGAAAAACAATTCCATTCATTTTATCGCGTAAACTACATTAAAACACCTCTTAATCTCAGCCGTTTTAACTTACAAAATAGCTTATTTTGGTTTGCTTTCTAATTTCATCGTTTTCGCTACCGAAGAGGTAACGTAACACTATTTTGCACCTTCCATATTATATTATCATGAAAAGGAAGATTGACTTATAGTGATGTCTATGTTTCTTTGCATCTATTTCATTGATTGCTTAACCAGAAACAATACCCAAAAAACACACTTTCTTAGAGATGAAGTATTTAAAAAAAGAAATCCCCAACGGATTGCTCCGTCGGGGAATATCTTGTAAATTGAGTCTACTTTATTACTTTACGTAGATTACAGCAAGGCGGTTAGATGTTGTACCTTGAACGCCCTTACCATTAGCTTGCTCAACATTTACACCCTTATTCTTCAGGTAGTTAGCAACAACGTTTGCACGATCCTGAGAAAGTTTCTTGTTAAGTGAGCTTGAACCTTCAGGAGAAGATGTACCAACAATCTGTACAGTGCTACCCTTAGCGATATTATCAAGAACAGACTTAGCTTCGCTTGTCAAGTTAGACTTACCCTGTGCGAATGTTACGAACAATGGGTTAACTACGCTTGCACCTGGAACTTCCTTAACAACTTCCTTGATAACCTCTTTTGGTTTCTTAGCAAGTTCGTTACGAAGATCGCTGATCTGTGAGTTAAGTGCATCGATTTCGCTCTGATCACGAGGAGTAACAATCTTGAAGTTATGTGTACCATTTGAGTTAGCGAACTTGTAAATCAAACCACCATTCAACTGAACGTAGCTGTGGTTGATGTTGTACTGGATACCGCTATTACCCATATTGTAAGGAGTACCGCTCTTATCGTTCAAACCATAAGCAATAGATGGCTCAACATAGAACTGCCACTGCTTCTGTGAACCGAAGTTGAAAGCGAAGTCAAGACCTAACTTTGAAGTCAAGTTGTTAACCTGTTTGAAGCTCTTGTACTCTGCAGTGTTGCCAAACAAGTGGCCCCAACCAAGACCAGCTACAGCGATTACTTCGAATGAGCGAGGCTCACCTGTGTAACCACCAAACCAGTTACTGAAGTTCAAAGTACCCAACAAGCTTGTGTTCAAGAAGCGAACAATAGTACCTGTTGAAGCATAAGGCTTTATTTGAGAAATAAGCATTGCTCTCTACTGCCAAACCAACAACTGGAGTAAACCAACGACCAATGCGAAGACCTGCATTTGGATCAAGACCCTTTAACCATGCATGACCGGTTGTTTTTTTGTTGCAACACCGCCATTAACACCAACATAAATGTTGTCAAAAGTCTTACTTTTCCTGTACAGTTTGTGCAGATGCTGATACTGTCATTAAAGGCAGCAGCAGCTAATAAAACTAACTTTTTCATGTCTCTAAAAAAATTAATTAATAATTATTGTTTATAATCTTTTTTTCTTGTTTACGAGTGCAAAGTAATTAAAAAAATATTCGAACTGCCAAATTTTTACTAAGGAATTTATGCTCAACAACATAAAAAAATGAGAAATATCAATTATTTAATCAAATTATCTTTCGTTTTATACTTGTTTTTTTACCTCTAAGGTCTTATTATTAAACGAGTTTTTATTATCTTCGCAATATGAAAAAGATTATACTGATAACAGGAGGACAACGTTCTGGGAAAAAGTATGTATGCAGAACGTTTAGCCTTATCATTGACCGACCAACCAATATATTTTTGCCACGGCACGTATTTGGGATGAAGAGTTCAAGGAGCGTGTAAAAAGACATCAAGCACGTAGAGGAGACAATTGGACTAATATCGAAGAAGAGAAATATCTGTCGCACCATACTATATATAATAAGGTATGTGTGGTCGACTGCATTACGCTTTGGTGCACTAATTTCTTTTTCGATGCAAACCAAAATAATCCAAAAGAGCCAGTGATTGATGAAGCACTCGATGCAATTAAAAAGGAATTTGATCAATTTACGGCCCAAGATGCAACATTTATCTTTGTGACTAACGAAATTGGTAGTGGCGGAGTGAGTGATAATGTGGTTCAAAGACGCTTCACAGACATGGAGGGTTGGATGAATCAATATGTGGCATCAAAAGCTGATGAGGTTGTTCTAATGGTGTCAGGAATACCAGTTAAAATCAAATAACATGACCAATTTTAATATAAAAGCACCCAATCTATCCATAGAAAAGTCGCTGATTGAGAAGATAAACAATCTAAATAAGCCCAAAGGTTCACTGGGAAGATTGGAAGAAATAGCCTTGCAAATAGGACTTATTCAACAGACATTGTCTCCCTCTTTGCATCATCCTTGCCACCTACTTTTTGGTGGAGACCATGGTATTGAGCGTGAAAACGTGTCGGTATCTCCAAGAGATGTGACATGGCAACAGATGATAAACTTCACACAAGGAGGTGGAGGTGTCAACCTGTTTTGCCGTCAACATGGATTTAAACTGCGACTCATCGATATGGGAGTAGACCATGATTTAACGGCCTATCCAGCCATTATCAATCACAAATCGCGCATGGAACGGCGAATTTCCTCCATAATCCTGCCATGGATGATGAGCAATTCCAGCGTGCGTTGCATATAGGTGCAACATTAGTAGATGATTGTTTTGCCGAAGGATGTAACATTATTAGTATAGGTGAAATGGGAATTGCCAATACAAGTCCGTCAAGTATATGGATGAGTATCTTTGAAAACCTCCCTTTAAACGAATGTATTGGAGCCGGTGCAGGCCTAAACCATACCGAGATGCAACACAAATTAGCTGTACTTCAGACTGCTGTTGACCGATTCTTTGCCCAAGGCTATCAGCCCATTGATGCCATTCCATATTTTGGAGGCTTTGAAATGGTTGGGGCAATAGGGGCAATGCTGCGTGCAGCCGAACGTCACATGGTCATCCTTGTTGACGGATTTATCATGACCGCTTGCATGTTGGCAGCGTCTCAAATGCACCCCGAAGTTTTGGCTTATGCCATCTATGGGCACTGCAGTGATGAGGGAGGACACCGCAAAATGCTTAAACTCATGAATGCTAAGCCTTTTATTATCTTTTAGGTTTAAGACTTGGTGAAGGCACTGGAGCCTTATGTTCCTACCCCATTATTGACTCTGCTGTGCGCATGATTAACGAGATGAATAACTTTGAAAATGCACATATCACCAAATATTTTTTTAATTCATGCAGATAGACATTCAAAACAATATTTCATGGCGCGACCGCCTTTTTTTTGCTGCGCTAATATTCTTTACTCGCCTCCCTTTTTGGCGCATCTATCAACCTAAAAAAAGAGGCCTACGAAACGATAATTGAGTTTTGGCCCCTCACAGGATGGCTCACTTCAGCGTGCATGGCAGCCACTTTTTACTTCGGTTCGATGTATATGCCCCTTTCGTTTGCCGCAATTTTGGCTATCGTAATACGCATTTTAATTACTGGAGCCCTACACGAAGACGGCTTAGCTGACTTTCTTGACGGCTTCGGCGGAGGCGGAAGTGACCGCAAACGCATTTTAGATATCATGAAAGATAGCCGTATTGGCACCTTCGGTGTACTCGGTTTGATTCTTTATTTCATGTTATTGTATCAGTGCCTTTACAATTCTTCCTACCCACACAACGGCATTAATGATTCTGGCTGCAGACCCTTTCTTCAAGATGATTACAGCCAATCTCATCCAATATATGCCTTATGCTCGAACAGCAGATACAGCAAAAAATCGAGTCGTTTACCGTAAGTTGAGCATTAAATCTGGCATAAGTCTCTTCATACAAGGCGCGCTTCCAACTCTTCCTTTGTGGTATTTCTTCGGCTTACCTTATATCTGTATAGCCCTTCCTGCACTTGTTTATTATCTCCTTTATCTATTGATGCACCACCGCATTGGAGGCTATACCGGAGATTGTTGCGGTGCTGTTTTCCTCCTAACAGAGTTGAGTTTCTACCTCGTTTATGTCATTATCTCACTTCATCCATTAGCATCTTTATGAAAGTTACCCTCATTCGACACACCAAAGTGAATGTTCCCAAAGGCACATGTTATGGTTGGAGCGATGTGCCCGTAGCCGATTCATTCTGTGAAGAGGCTGCAATCACGAAAGCAAACCTATCTAAAAGACCACCTTTTGACGCCGTGTTCTCTTCGCCATTAACACGTCGCCGCAAGCTTGCTTCTTATTGCGGATACGATAATCCCACACTTGATGACCGACTGAAAGAGATGAACATGGGAGATTGGGAGATGCGTTTATACGACGATATTGCCAAAGAAGACCCGCACATTCTGGCGTGGTATGAAGACTATATGCACCTTGAAGCCACGGGAGGTGAGAGTTTTCCGATGCTGTTCAAGCGCGTTTCGTCATTCCTTGACTGGCTAAAACAACAACCATTTGAGCATATCGGCATCTTTGCTCATGGCGGTGTACTCATTTGTGCAGGCATTTATGGTGGATTGTTTCTAAAGAAAATGCCTTCGAAAAACCTTACAGCATTCGGAGGCATTGAGGAAATTGAACTATGATATCAATTATTTTTGTCACCATATTTGAATTAAAAACTTATGGCCATCACACTATAAGCCGGCAACTGCAACACGCTATTTTTCACATTGATGAGCTTTTCCCGGCGCATAGCATCAAACGTTTTCACCTTCATATCGCTTGGATTTCCATCAAAACCAACCACACGGCTGTCATCAGGAAGACTGATTCCGTCTAACTTTAAGTTAACTGTTGCAGGCAAGGCATTCACCAATTTCAACATTGTTTCGCCTGTTCTACTATCTTTTACCACACTAACAGCAACACGATAGGCCAAATCTTTGGCTATATCAACCTGCGAAGTAACATATTGATTGCCTGAGAATTGAGAAAAATAAAGCCTGGGTATGATAATTAGGAGTTGTCGTTATCTGAGACGCATTGAAATAAATAAGGTCAGGATTCCAGTTCTGATGCTTCTCATGGCACAGCAAAGGAGCATAACTTGTCATTTCAACAATATCGCCATTACGCTCAATATTGCAAAGATGTATAGCCTCAGCAAGGGCCGACTCAACCGTTCTTGAGCGCGAAGCATACTCTCCCAAAGTAAACTTTCGGACCTTTTTCGGTCATATTGATCATAATAGTTTTGATTGTGAAGAAACCAGCCCGGTGATTCATAATAATGCTCGTCTACAGCATCTATAACTGATTTATTCGCCTTAGCAACCTTCCATCCTTCGATATAATCAGCCGAAGGATAATGGAAAGGACCAACAGTTCCAATAACTTCTATATCAGGATATTTTGCTTTTACAGCCTTGCAAATCATCAAATAGCGTTCTTCAAACGCCGTTGTAATAAGGTCTTCATTGCCAATACCTATCATCTTTAGATGGAAAGGAGCTGGATGTCCTGCGTCGGCACGCATCTTTGCCCACTTCGAAGAAGCCGGATTACCATTCGCCCACTCGATTAAATCCAACACATCTTGCACGTAAGCAGGCATCTGATTCATAGGGATTCCACATTGCTGCCCAGCTAAACCCTCTTTGTTTGCAGCCGAATTTTGACACGGAACGCCTGCAGCAAGCACAGGAAGTGGGGCTGCTCCAAGATCTTCGCATAGCTGAAAATATTCAAAAAAGCCTAAACCTTTCGTCTGATGATAGCCCCATATATTGCGATCGGGCTTGCGATCATAAAGTGGTCCAATACTTTCTTTCCAATGATAGATATTGTTTATTCCGTCACCATGCAGCATACAGCCTCCTGGAAAACGCATAAACTTTGGACGCAAGGCTGCAATTGTCTCGGCAATATCCTTACGCATGCCATGTCCTTTATAGGTATCGTGAGGAAAAAGTGACACCATATCTATCGCAATATCTCCCGGTTTAGTACTTATAATACGCAGACTGCAACGCACAGGTGTTACGGGCTGCACTCTCTTTTTGGTCAAAGTATTTAGCGATAGCGAATAAGGCTGCCAGCGGTTTCCCTCAACCTTCACCTTTCCTTCAGTCAAAATCTGCCCCAAAGAATCAACCAACTGGACGAGCAATGTGGCTTTCTTCTGATCAACACAACGTGCATAAACCGAAATCAAATTGTTCGCCATGGTCATAGATAACATTATCCCAACCATGATTCGTCAAAGTAGCTTGATTTAGAACTGCATAATGTGCATTGTTCTTGCTCAATGGCTCTGCCGTTGCTATCACAATAGGTTTATCCGAGGTCCAAGCGGTCTGACTATTCCATCCTCGATGGTCTGCTGGAGAATACTCAAAATCTCCATTTTCAAGTAATTGTGCGTATAAACCACCATCAGCTGCACGACTAATATCTTCGAAAAATATGCCTATTAGCTTATCACTTATCGGCTTTGTTTTCGTGAGGTCAACATGCAAGGTAGCCTCAACAGGCCGATTCAAAGTGGCAAAACGCGACTTATCGTCTTTCATTTGCTCTGCATAACGCTCGTTATCGGCTTTCAAACCAGCAAACCACGAACGAATAAATTGAAGATGATAAGCCGACACATCGAAAGCATTTCCTAAGAACTTTTTCCCATTTATCACGGCATTATCCTTCTGCCAAAGCACTTCATCGGCTTGTGATGGAATGGTATCTTCTTCAAAATGACGAAAATCTTCTGTGGCATGAACATAGCGTTTGCCTTTGGAAGTCTTCAAATAAATATCAAAAGAGCCATCTCCCATTTGATAAACGACAGGACTTTTCACCCCTTTCTCACGCACAAGGGGATAATCTTGTGGGCGCCATGTAATGAGATCATCTGAATAAGCCGCTGCAAACACAGGCGCACTATCATTCACTGACCACACAGCACGCCACGTTCCGTCAGCAGCCTTAGTCACATAAGGGTCAAACATGCGTTTTTCTGCTCCCCATGGTCCATAGTCTGAGGCGCAAAGCTGGCCCACTTCATGCCACTGATCATCGTCGCCGAGAAAGGCAAGATGAAGTCCTTCGCGCGCACTCGGTGAATAAACAAAGACCTGACAGGTAGAATCTTTTGCCCATAATCGTATAGGCTGGCGTTATATTTTTGAGCTTGAACGGCTCCACCACCCAAGCATAATGCCAAGAAAAAGTATTATCTTATGTTTCATGTTATATGATTTATTTTCATTTCGTTTGTAACACGCTTTATCTCATTGAGAATCAGAATGTTTTCGTTTCAGGCTTCAGCTGCTCCTGACTTTTGCATCAAATTGGTGCACGATTTGTGCCGTTTTAGATCATCTTTTGCGTCAATTCACAGCATCGTTACTTTCAGTTTACTTTACCTGTTGTAGTAAAAAACGGGACTGACTCGCATCACTGCGTACCAGTCCCTATAAAAAAAATTAGAGAGTTATAAAAAAATCAAGTTACTACTTATGTTAATAAGTCTACTTGTAATATTCTTTTTTGCCTGCCGCCAACGTATTTTTTTCATTAGCGAACAGATTGTCATTGGGCCAACACCACCAGGAACTGGCGTGATAAATGCACATTTGGGTGCGACCTCATCAAACTTTACATCGCCGTTCAAACGAAAGCCACTCTTGCGTGTTTTGTCTTCAACGCGCGTGGTACCCACGTCAATTACGACTGCACCTTGCTTCACCATATCGGCTGTAACGAAGTTAGGTTGTCCGATGGCAGCTATGATTATATCGGCTTCACGACATTCTTTCTTCAAGTCTTTTGAATGACTGTGGCAGACAGTTACTGTCGCATCACCATATTGTTTCTGCATCATCAGCTGCGCCATAGGCTTTCCTACGATGTTACTTCGCCCGAGAATAACACACTTCTTACCACTGGTTTCAATGTTATAGTGACTGAGAAGCGTCCATATTCCCAATGGAGTGGCAGAGATGAAACAGGGCAAACCAATGCACATTCTGCCTACATTGATGGGATGAAATCCATCTACATCCTTACGGAAATCAATAGACATGATGACCTTTTGCTCGTCAATATGCCGGGGTAAAGGCAACTGAACGATAAATCCATCGACGTCTTTGTCTTTATTAAGTCGGTCTACACATGCCAGCAACTCAGCCTCAGTAACATCCGCTTCATAGCGAATGAGCGTGGACTTGAAACCACATTGCTCGCAAGCGATAACCTTATTGCGCACATAAGTCTCTGAACCGCCGTCATGACCCACTAACACTGCCACCAAATGAGGCTGTTTTCCACCAGCTGAAACGATATTCTTTACCTCTTCAGCGATTTCAGCTTTGATTGCTGTTGCAGTTGCTTTACCGTCAATAATCTGCATGATAGTGAATCAATTCGTCAGACTTTAGAACTTAGGCATACCCGGCATTTTCATACCTTTCATGCGACTCATCATGCTTGCCATTTGACTTCCCGTAACCATTTTCATCATTTTACGTGTCTGGTCAAACTGCTTGATGAGCTTATTCACCTCTTGTATATTCGTTCCTGAACCCTTTGCGATGCGTTGTCTGCGGCTCGTGTTGAGTATTTCAGGATTAGTGCGCTCCTTAGGTGTCATACTTTTGATGATGGCCTCAATGCCTTTGAACGCATTATCATCGATATCAACGTCCTTAATGGCTTTACCTACGCCCGGAATCATACTTGCTAAGTCTTTAAGATTGCCCATTTTTTTAATCTGTTCAATCTGACCGAGGAAGTCGTTGAAATCAAATTTGTTCTTTTGTATCTTCTTTTGGAGTCGTCTTGCCTCTTCTTCGTCGAACTGTTCTTGCGCGCGTTCAACGAGTGAAACGATATCACCCATGCCGAGAATTCGGTCAGCCATGCGCACAGGATGAAACGCATCAATCGCTTCCATCTTCTCTCCTGTGCCGACAAACTTAATGGGTTTCGTGACAACCGTACGTATTGAAAGCGCTGCTCCGCCTCGAGTGTCACCATCAAGTTTGGTCAAAACAACGCCATCGAAGTCGAGTCTGTCGTTAAATTCCTTTGCCGTGTTCACAGCATCTTGGCCAGTCATGGAGTCAACCACAAAGAGAGTTTCGTCTGGATGGAGTGCATTTTTGAGATTAGCAATCTCATTCATCATCTCTTCATCAACCGCAAGACGACCTGCAGTGTCGACAATCACAACGTCATATCCCTTTGCTTTGGCCTCACGCACAGCGTTGTTAGCAATCGCAATGACATCTTTGCTCTCAGGTTCTGAGTATACTGGAACACCAATCTGCTCACCAACGACTTTTAATTGCTGAATAGCAGCAGGACGATAAACGTCACAAGCCACCAACAAAGGCTTCTTTATTGCGTTTGTTCTTAAGCAGGTTTGCGAGCTTTCCACTAAAAGTTGTCTTTCCCGAACCTTGCAAACCACTCATTAGAATGATGGCAGGATGGCCTTCAAGTTGAATGTCAACAGTGTCTCCTCCCATTAAATCGGCCAACTCATCATGCACAATCTTCACCATCAACTGACCCGGCTTAACTGCTGTAAGCACGTTCATGCCCATGGCTTTCTGCTTTACTGTGTCTGTAAAACTCTTGGCAACTTTGAAATTAACGTCTGCATCGAGCAGGGCTCTACGTACATCTTTCAACGTCTCTGCAACGTTAATCTCGGTGATTTGACCTTCACCTTTCAATATTTTGAATGATCGTTCTAACCTATCACTTAAGTTTTCAAACATAAATTAAAGTCTTTTTATAATTCTCTCATTAAAAAAATGAGGTCTTCTTAGTGAGAATGAAAGTCAACTCATTTTAGACAATGCAAAAAGTAAATAATATATAGGAGAAACACTACTATCTAAAACATGAATTTATAAATAATTAAGAAAAAAATGATTCAACATGTTAAAATGCGTCCCAATACATCTAAAAAAATCGAACAGTGCAACTAAAGGTAAATGATCACTAAATCCATTTTGATAACGCGCGCCATGGAAATTTCTCAATGGTTGGACTCCACCATAGATTTCATCTTCAGTTAAGAGGAATGGAAAAGTCAGCCACATAACAACGCTGAAAGAAAGGAATCAACGGGTCACTACAAAAGATATGATCCAAACTTCCCCATTCTCCACGATATTTATACGTACCTTTTTGCGCCATGATTTCCAACAGCCGAAGCAGAAATATCTAAGAAATCATGATGCATAACATACTGAATACTAACATCTTTTTGATAGTCGTTAAAGTCTCCCGCAATAACAATCTTTGCGTTGTTTGAATGATTTCACAGAATCAACAGCCTCAACCAATCGCTTTGCAACTGCCATTCGGTGATCACGAGTGGCTAATTCTCCGCCCATTCGACTTGGCGCATGCACCACAAACACATGAAGTGTGTCATCGTTTATTAGTTGTCCTGCCGCATAGAGTATATCTCGGGTTGGTCGCATGCCTTTAAGCGGAGTCACACGGATGCTATTCCAGCGCAACAACTTAAATGTAAAAGGTGAATAAAGCAATGCAACATCAATGCCACGCACGTCAGGTGACTCGGTCATCACATACTCATAACGTGCCTGACGAAGTAGGGATCGTTTAGTAAGATCACGCACCACACTGTCATTTTCGACTTCACACAGCGCAACAAGATCAGGTAAAAGCCATTTGTTTTCATGCTTTCCACAAGCTATTATGGATTGACCAATGTGGTTAAGTTTATTCCAATAGCGACTTTTATTCCAGTGATGATAACTCTCTGGCAAGTATTCCATGTCTTGTTTCAGGCTATCATGCTGTGTGTCGAAAGGTTTTCGCAGTTCAATTCAACGAAAGTGAAGACACCAAGTAACAGATACAACCACTGCATAAGCATTATTTCTAAGAGATATCTTCCTTTACATGTCGGCGAATCCGTGCGAGAAAGTCTTTCATTGCATCAGCATCTTTGTGGTCAATGATGTCAATGAGTTCTTTCAAAGCCTCTCTAATCTTAGCCACTTGCCCACTTGTGAACGGATTGAAGAGGATTTCTTGCAACAGATAATCATCCTCATTCAACACTCCTTTGGCTATTTTCATGTGCCGTTTGAATGTTGTTCCCGGCGCATCTTGATGCTTCATGACCGCGGCGAAGGCGAAAGTAGAGACAAACGGGATGCTCAATGAATAAGCAACTGTTTCATCATGTTCCTGAAAAGAATACTCATATATGTTCAATCCAAGCCGTTGATAAAGGTCCTTAAAGAAGATTCGTCCCATATAATCCCCTTCATTGATGATAATTGCGTTCTCTTCGTTCAGCTGATGTAGGTTGGCAAACGTCGGTCCAAACATGGGATGAGTGCTCACATAAGGTCGATTGCAGGTCTCATAAAAAGCCTTTAAGCCCGTCTTTACACTTGCTATATCACTCAAAATGCAATCTTTCGACAAATAAGGGAGCACTTCTTGAAATGCAGGAAGCGTGTATTTAACCGTCACAGCATTAATAACTAACTCGGGAGAAAACTGCTTTATCTCCTCAAGTTCGGTGAATCTTTGGCAGTTATACGTAAAGCGCATGCGCCTAATATCCTTCTCATAGACGGCTACTTCGTGTTCAAAGCTGAGCAGATCGATAAAGAAACTCCCCATCTTTCCTGCTCCCATCACTAATATTTTCATGGCTATTGATTTATGATTTCCATCTGTTGACGAACACTTTCTTCGTGGATATGCTCGAAGATTTGAGCCGCAAACTCCGGACTCATGCCACAAAGACTCGCCTGAGCACCACGCTTTGACAGTATCTCATTATATCGGTTGGTCTGCAGAATCGTCATATTATGTTCCTTCTTATAAGTTCCAATCTCTCGGCAAATGCGCATTCTCCTGGCCAAAAGTTCCATCAATTGGCTGTCAATATCATCGATTTGCGTTCTCAATTGGCGTATACCTTCGTTCGTTGTATGCTCATCTCGCACAATCAACAAACTCAATATATAATCCAAAAATATCTGGAGCCACCTGCTGTTTGGCATCACTCCAAGCCTCATCGGGCGAACAATGGCTCTCAACTATCAATCCATCGAAGCCTAAATCCATTGCTTGCTGACACAAGGGTGCTATCAAATCGCGTCGTCCTCCAATATGACTGGGGTCGCAAATCAAGGGTAACTCGGGAATGCGTCGATGCAATTCTATCGGTATTTGCCACATAGGCTGATTGCGATAAATCTTCTTTTCGCAGCTCGAAAAGCCTCGATGAATTGCGCCCAGCGTTTAATGCCCGCTTGATTCAGTCGTTGTAGTGCACCTATCCACAACTCAATATCGGGGTTTACGGGGTTTTTCACCAACACAGGAATATCAATTCCTTGCAAACAATCAGCCAAAGCCTGCATTGCAAAGGGGTTAGCGGTCGTGCGAGCCCCTACCCATAACACATCAATGTCATATTTCAGGGCCAATGCTACATGTTCAGGCGTGGCCACTTCTGTGGCTGTGAGCATGCCCGTTTGTGCTTTAACTTCTTTCATCCAAGGCAAAGCCATCTCGCCATTTCCTTCAAATCCTCCAGGCTTTGTACGTGGTTTCCATATTCCTGCACGAAAGATGTGGCAACCTTTAGCAGCCAGTTGTTTTGCGGTGGTTAGCACTTGTTCTTCTGTTTCAGCAGAACACGGACCGGCAATCACGCAGGAAGGCCGCTCACTATCACTCGGTAAGTTTAATGCTTGTAATTCAAGTTCCATATCGTTTATATTTTTTTATGCTATATTGTTTACTTAACAATTGTCTGTTTTGCTTGCAACGAAGCAAGTGTTACAATGAAAATTTCTACACGTTCAACAAAGTTCAAGTCTTCAAGCCATGGAGACAGCGTGCTAAAACACAACATTTGTGATTCTTTCTAAGGCTTCATTCAATAGTGTTTCGTTTGCACAAAGACTTAAACGCACATAGCGTTTGCCTCGCTCTCCAAAGATAAAACCGGGCGTTATAAAGACTTTGGCCTGATGAAGTATGGCTTCCGTGAAGTCTTCTACATCCGAATAACGCTCTGGTATGCGCCCCCAAAGAAACAAACCAACTTGCCGTGGGTCGAAAGAACAACCCAAAGCAGCCATTATTTTCTCGGCAATCTTTCTTCTGCGAAGATACACATTTACATTGAATTCGCGATGCCATGCGTCGTCATTTGTGTTAAAAGCTTCAGCCGCTGCCAACTGCAAACCGCGAAATGTGCCACTATCAATGTTGCTTTTAATCTTTAATATCCAGCTGATAAACGTTGGATTGGCCACACACATACCGACACGCCAGCCCGGCATATTATAGGCTTTACTCATCGAATTGAACTCAATGCAACAATCACGCGCCCCCTCTACCTGCATAATTGACCTCTTTTCATCTGTATTAAGAATGAAAGAATAAGGGTTATCATTAACAATAATAATGTCGTTTTCTTTGCCAAAGGCCACCAACCGCTCAAAAGTCTCACGATGGGCATTCCCTCCTGTGGGCATATTGGGATAGTTCACCCACATTAACTTGATGCCCGTGAGGTCCATTTTCTCAAGCAAGTCAAAGTCGGGTTGCCAGTCGTTGTCTTCACGAAGAGGATAGTTCACAATCTCTGCACCAAGGATTTTGCTCAGACTTGTATAGGTGGGATAGCCTGGATCGGGCACTAAGACCTTGTCTCCAGGGTCTACAAAGGCTAAGGTTGTATGCAAAATACCTTCCTTACTGCCTATCAAGGGCAGGATTTCTGTTTGTGCATCCAACGCAACTCCATACCAACGGCGATAAAAACCAGCCATAGCTGCGCGTAGTTCTGGCGTGCCAACAGTTGGTTGATAGCCATGAGCATCGGGCTCTCACGCGACACTTCACACAACTTCTCTATGGTCTGTTTAGAAGGTGGAAGGTCGGGACTTCCAATTGCCAAACTAATGATTTGTTCCCCAGCAGCATTGCGTTTAGCGATTTCTTTCAGCTTTCTACTGAAGTAATATTCCTGTATCTCAGTGACTCTTTTTGCAGCTTTCATATTCTCCAAGTATTTTAATGTTCTTTACAAGCGGTGTAATGGCGTCTATACTCTGGCGATATCGCGTTGGGTTTGCAAACACAACATCGACATAGAACATATATTCCCACTCGCGACCAATAATCGGAAGTGACTGAATCTTAGTGAGATTGATGTCATAAAAGCTAAGAATGGTGAGTATCTTACTAAGGCTTCCTTCTTCATCAGGCAGGCTAAACACAAGGCTGGCCTTGTCAATTTGTATATCCGACAACATGGAAGGGGCTTGCAAACTATGGCTCAACACAAGAAAACGCGTATAGTTGTGCTTATTGTCGTGTATGTCTTCTTGCAACACTTTCAGCCCATATAGCTGCGCTGCATAGTCAGAACAGATGGCAGCCCAACCGTGTTTGTCACGTAAAGCAATCTCTTCTGCACTGCCAGCTGTATCTTCTGACACGACTGCTTTGAATTCGGAATGTAGGTCAAGAAACTTGCGGCATTGTGCCAAGGCAACGGGGTGAGAATGTACTTCATGGATACTGTTCCAGTCGTCATCGGCAAGGCAGCAAATGGAATGCTTGATATGAAGTTTATGTTCGCCCACAACGACAACCCCACTCGACCGCAACAACTCATAATTATGAAGTAACGAACCTGCAATGGTATTCTCGATGGCAACCAATCCCATGACAGTTGCGTCTTGTTGAATTGCTTCGAACACCTGCTCAAACGTTTTACAACAAATCAATTCTATGGGTTCTCCTTCAAAAAACTGATGCGCTGCAATGTCATGAAATGAACCTTTCGTGCCTTGTATTGCTATTTTCTTCATAGGTTAAAAATGAAAAACGGCCCTCACTCTATCAAGCGGGACCGTAGTGTATTTTGTTTTATTCTTTACTCAAACCTTAAGTTGAAATTCATACGCAACTTCCCGCTTCACAATTCTTTGCAAAGTAAAAATAATAATAAAAGAAAGATGCATATAAACTCATATCTTGTTTTTCTGATGTACAGTCACATTATACAACTGTTTCTTTTTGCAAAAGTAAAGTTTTTCATTTTATTCCACCAAACAATATGATAGTTTTCTTTCATAAAAAAATAAAAGATTTGAAAGATTACCTCACTTCAAATGTCAAACATACATCATTCTCTTGAACCCTCAATATGTTTGCACCATACTTTAATTTGCCCCATTTCGTCGTCTGTTTTGATTCTATTCAGCTTGCAAAATGATAGGAATCAGAGGCTAAAAACTTTTATTTCATTTTCTCGTTATTTTTTTCTTCCAAAAAACTTGCAAAAGGGGGTCATAATTTTGTATCTTTGTAACTGATATCTAAAATCATTCCGAAAGCACACGCTCTGGATGTTTTACGGGTAACAATAAGATTTGCTTTTGTTCAGCAATACCGACTAACTGTGTCTCAACATGAGTCATAGCAGGGGGATTATTGCATAAAAAGAGATACACATTATTAATATAAGGATAACATTATTTCAGCTAATAAAAAAACTATTAAATCTTATGGACATGTTAAAAACAATAACATTGGCGGGCAACAAGACAGCTCGCAACAGACGCAACACAGGCAGTTCACAACTTCATTTGCGTCTTGAGCTTTCGTTTCTAAACTCATATGACATGGCAATGCTAAAAGAAAAATATAGTATTGCCGGCTGGGGCGTTGCCATTTACATGATGAAATTTCTGTTAGAACGACGCACTAATTGTCGTGCTCCGCTCTATGCTATCTCAGAAATTGCCCATGGTTGTCACAAAAGTCCTAAGTTTGTATTGCAACTTATCAATGACTTCCCTTCATTGTTCCAAATTGAAAGCAACAAAAAGGTATTTTATAGTCCGTTTTTACAGCAACTTTTTGGCGAATGTTCAGCAAGGAATGAAGAGACAAACGATAGTTTAGAAAAATTAACAAATAGGCATATTGATAATCAACCACTTAGCCTTCCTAAGAACAAAGAACTAAAACAAGAACAAAGAACGACGAAAGAGAAAAAGAGAAAGCCCTCCCCCAACCCCTCACAAGGAGGGGAGTTCGACGCCGACGAAGGTTGTTTGATGAAGAATTCCGATGCTGACGCAACTTTGAAGCATGAGGAAGTAGCTCATAATGTAGTGGCTATGAGTCAGACTTCCCCAACAGAAAGGGCCACCAAACAGCACGAAGCAGGCGTTAGTCGTGAACTATTGGCAAAACTTTATCAAGATAACGACTACATGATGTGCCTCGAACGCATTGGAAATCTGGCTGTGCGCACAAACTGTATTGTGCGGCGCAACCTGCTTTTTTTGGTTCTATCACTACTGCCAGTCGCATGGAAAACTGGTCAGAGACGAGGCTGATGCCAAGGACTATCTATCCAATTTGATGCGTCCCGGCAGTAATACGCGTGCCCAATTTATGGCTTATCAAAACAAGATTTATGCTATTGAATGGGAGAAGAAACATGCTTCTGGGCAAGAAAATAATAGTAAGACGAACGTCATAAACCCTGCAAATGGCTATCCACAAAGTCCGTTTGCAACCCTTTCGTATAGCTAAGTCAAACAACTTTGAAAGAGGTTGTGCTGCCACATGCTGCACTTTATTGGCTAATTCAGCCCGTAAAGTGATAATCCTCACGTGGATAAGCGCAATGAAAAGAGAGAAAATACCTCACAAAAAAGATTGGATAAAAGAAAGAGATATTGTATCTTTGCCTATAATCTATTCATCCTCGTGCCACAAACATTATGCTTTGTGCCTCGAAAGTCAAGGATATGATTTGACAAGAAAACGATTGTTGGAAACAAAAAGACAGAACATGAGAAAACTACTGACGCTGATGATGACACTCATTGTGGCCATCTCGTTTGTACATTGTACGGCTAAGCCCAAGGATAAGGCTGAAACTATGGCACAACAACCAGCGACCTTGCCCACAAAATATGATAGTGTGCTGACAAAGGAGCAGTTAAACAACATGGGAATTGATTGGAACACGCTCAAGAAACACCTGACTTTGCAAGACAGAGCCTGGTATGGTGGAGACTTTAGAGACGACCAATCCAAGCCAAGATATATGCCTACACGCGAAGATTTCGACCTAACAATTCCGTTGGTTGAATACTATTTGCAGACACATGGCTACCAAAAGCCTTCTGAAGAAGTGTTTCTTAGGCAGATACAGCAGGTTTATGGCAAGAAAATTAGCCTTCAATCGCGCGCATATCAGCCTTTATGGAGTGACAACGACTATGATTTTGCGTCAAATTATTTTGCATTATGTTCATCGAGAATCATCACTTTCAACTGGCTTCTCAATGATATGGTATCGATAAAAGGCAATAAGATTGTCTTGGATTCATGCTTTTTCAAACAGATTTTGGCGCTAAACAACTTTGTTTTCTATGGAAAGGCGACGGCTTTCAATTACCTTAAACACATGAATGCCAACAGCTTTAGCAACAATTATGGGGGAGTTGGCGACATTTATGGAGGGCAAGAGATGCTGAAAGACCTCTTTTGTACGTATAATTATTATGGGAATGCCATGCTCAATCAATGGGTTTTCAAGTCAAATGAAGAGTCTGCGCTCGGCTTTTTCCAAAGAATCTTCGTAAAGTCTGCCACAAACAAGCTCGTGGTTCATTTGCCTTTAATTGAAACTATCGAAAGAAACACAACAGGAAATGACCATGATTATTATGATCATCATTTCGCTTTGTATGTGATGGAGTTGCTAAGAGATAATAAAAATAATGTTTATCACTTCAACCTTGAACAGAAAGCACGAATCTTTTGCTATTTTGCGAACTCGGAATATAGGATTCGTAACCGATATAAAGACTTCATGATGCCCGATGATCCCGATGCAAGCTGGGACCAAACTGCCTGGACTTCGGTGATGATGGAGGATTGTAAGGAGATTTATAACACTGCACGTGCCAATAATTTCTATGGCATTTGCAAACCCAATATGCTGAAAGAAATGGCTGAGAAATGGGGAGTGAGGGAGTATAATTAAAGAAATGAGGACAGAAAATGAAAAGAAGAGCAAAGAATAAAAGCCATTCTACCTGTTCGGTTGAATACAAACAGACGCACAGCGAAAAGCCACTTCGCCTGTTTTATTGCTTGATTCTTTCCTCTTCTTTATACTGTATAGCTGCTTAGAAACTAAAGTTTACTGTCGCAGCGACATCGTTAAAACGCTTTGAATCATTAACTTTTGGATACTTCTTCAACATATTGCAGAAGCCGATGTGAGCCTGAACGCCGAAGCGCCAATGCTTTCCGGTTTGATAATAAACACCGGGCTGTATGCCAAAGTCAAAGCTCTTATACATCTTTTTGTCGTTTAACTCATCCTGAGGATCGGCATCTACGTAATAAGTACTATTCGAAGTAAGGAATGAAAAGACTGGACCAAGCTCGGCAACAAAGCCTTTTTCACCACGCGCATGCTGGTGATATTGCAACAAAACGGGTACATCGATGAAAGAACAATCATCAGATCCTATGCCATCGATATCGCCTTTGGAAGGATCATCGAATACAGTTCTATAAGAAACCCCAGGCATAATCGACCAGTTTTCAGCCAGATAATAATTCAATCCATAGCCAATTCGTAAAGAATAATGTACATTGTTCTCCGCCAAACTGGCCACTCCTACGCCTAAATTGAAGTTATGTTCAATCTTATGTTCCTGTGCATGGCACACAAAAACAAGGCATAAAGCCAACATTGTGGTAATAAATTTGCGGTTCATAAATATAAATAAAGATTTAATTAAACTATTTCCTTCTATGCATGCAAATTTAATCAAACAATGATTTGCAACCAAACATTCGATGTTCTTTTTTATCAATATGTAAAAAAACAAATTACTCAAAAATTTGTAACATTTCACAAGCTAATGTTAAACTAATCTAAAGCCAAGTCGCTTTATTTACAAACTCCTATACACAGCAAACGCTGCATGCTGCCTAAGCATACAGCGCCTAAGAGGATACAGCCTAACGGCTTTTAATAATCTTTTCCTGAATAAACCTCCTTAACAACTATAACCTATCGAATCTAAATTGAAGCTTTATTAATGCGAATTGTAAATATTACGCTAAATAGAGACGTTTCGCTTCTTATCTTTCGACGCCTCGAAAAACATTCCTATTAAGATGAGATTCACTCGTCTTGATAATCAATAAAAATAACTTTCTATCTGCCACAAAAAAATAGAGAAAGCAAAACAAAAAAAGCAAGCATTAGTACTAAAAGTTTAACATTGTTGGCGAACACATATCAATGCTTAACAACTATAATTTGACAATGTTCACCAAACAATGTAACTAACAGAGTATCTGTAATATACGCTCTGCACTTCGTCCATCCCATCGATCGGGAATACCAGCAGCCTTCCATCGTCCGGCAATCATCTCCGAAACATAAGCACGAAGCAGTTCAGGATCCTCGCCAACCAAGACATTTGTGCCCACTTTTACCGTCTCAATATGTTCTGTATAGCTGTTTAGCGTGATACAAGGAACTTGATTAAACGTTGCTTCTTCAGCCACATTGCCGCTATCAGTGATGATTCCTGCCGCGTGAGCAGTAATATATCCAAAGTCAAGATAACTCTGAGGAGGAACCAAAGTGATGACAGAGGGGTAACTTGTTTCAGCCAAAATCTCTTTCACAATGGCTGCAGCCTTCCCGCGAAGTGGAGCAATAATGGGGAAGGTTGCATCCTTTAGTCCACCTATAATAGCCCTAATCAGCTCTGAAAGATGGGCTTTATTTTCAATTAAAGCCTTGCGATTGAGCGTGAAAACAAGGTATCTATGGTCGTCAAGTCCAAGCTTATCAAGGATAGCGGGACGCTTAAGACGACCATGATTGTAGCGAAGATTGTCGATAAGGATATTCCCCTACCATGTAAACCTTACTCAATTCAGCCCCTTCTTTATTAGCAATGTTGTTGTTACTAATTCCTGCTGTGAAGAGAATATCACTCAAACCATCAATAACAAGGCGGTTAATCTCCTTCGGCATACTAATGTCAAAGCTTCTCGTTCCAGCCGCTATATGAGCTAATTTGATTCCTTGTTTCTTGGCAACTATGGCTGCTGCCATCGTACTTGCAAGGTCATCAACGACAATTACAACGTCCGTTGGGTGCTGCTGTAAGTACAATTCAAACTTCGACATGACTTGACCTGTGAGCTCATTCAGGTTCTCACAGTCAACCCCTAAATACACATCAGGCCGACTTATCTCTAAATCATTGAAGAGAGATGGCTCAAGTGAAGGGTCGTCTTCAGTCCCGGTGTAAATCAACTGATAGTTAACTCCACCGAAATGTTTATTGTTTCTTATAGCGCGTATAATCGGAGCAACCTTCATTAAGTTAGGACGTGCACCGCAAACGATAGCAATATTCATAGTTAAGTGTTTTAATACAAAGTAAGAAAATATCACAAGACAATGAAACAAAAGTCAAGTTAATTTCTTATTCGCCTTTGAAAAGTTCTTTAATTCCACCAATACTTCCCATGAGATTCGACGCTTCATAAGGCAAGAACACCGTCTTGTTCTTATCACCTTGGGCTAACTCCTGCATCATGTGAATGTACTTCTGCGCAAGTAGATAGTTGGCAGGGTTCGTACTCTTACCAACGGCCTCTGTAATCTTAGCGATTGCGATAGCTTCTGCCTCAGCTTTGCGAATACGTGCAGTCGCTTCACCCTCTGCATTGAGAATAAATTGCTGCTTGGCAGCCTCAGCTTTGTTGATGATGGCAGCCTTATCACCTTCACTTTGCAAGATTTGTGCCTGCTTGTCACCCTCACTTGTCAAGATGGTGGCACGCTTATTGCGCTCGGCTTGCATTTGTTTCTCCATGGCTTGAAGCACACTTTGTGGAGGAGTTATATCCTGAAGTTCGACACGATTGACTTTAATTCCCCATTTGTTTGTGGCATCATCCAACACACCGCGAAGCTTTGTATTGATAACATCACGGCTTGTCAGTGTCTGATCCAATTCCATTTCGCCAATGATATTACGCAAAGTGGTTTGTGTTAACTTCTCAATTGCGTTCGGAAGATTATTAATTTCATAGACAGCCTTAAAGGGATCAACTATCTGGAAATAGAGTAAGGCATTGATTTGCATTTGAATGTTGTCCTTGGTAATTACATTCTGGCGTGCAAAATCATACACCTGCTCACGCAAATCAATGGTATTGGTATAGACATAACGGCCATTGTGCATCGCCACAACAGTCTTTGTGCGGTCTACAAAGGGGATAATCAGGTTAATACCAGGTTTAAGTGTGGCAAAATACTTACCCAAACGCTCCACAATACGAGTCTCACTTTGTGGAATAATGACTACGGTCATCTTGATAAAAATAATGGCTAATACTACAAATACAGCCGCTGCATAATAAATTCCCATACGTTTAATTTTATGTTATTCGTTAAAGATTAGATTAATTTCACTGTGACTATGATTGAATCACGGCCAATAATTTCTACCTTATTGCCTTTTTTAATTTCTTGTGGAACCTGACTGACAGCCTTCCACTCGTCACCATCCACCTTCACATAACCGCTTCCACCTGCCGGAATGGCTTCAATGACAATTCCAATCCTACCAATCAATGCGTCGGCATTACTGAGACGGTTTTCACCATAGGCGTGAAAACGATGCAAAATCTTGGGACGTATGAGCCAAATACTTAGGACTGAGCAGACAGCGCCTATCGAAATCTGGGCCCAGAAAGGCAAAAAGAACGAAGAACCCAAGGAAAACAAAGCGCCAATAGCCAAACAAGTGATGAAGAAATCACCCGAACTCAATTCCAAAATAAGGCAACTAAAAATGATAATTGCCCAGAAAATCCATAAGTTACTTACGATATAATCTATCATGGCCATGATTATTTAAAGATGAAACACTATATAAATTACTATCTAAAAAGGGGACTTATATTGTCAAATCCCTACGCTCTCCTCCCCGATGAGGAAGGAAAGAGCCGGAATTCCCTATATTTATCTTCTTCGTTTACTGGTTTTCTTCTTGCCAGCACTAACTTTCATTGTCGGAACTGACTTCGAAGCATAACCTGAAGCCTCATAATACTTCATGGCAGTTGGCATCCATTGCTGAATAGCAGCTATACGCTTAGCATCACTTGGGTGGTCACTGAACATGTCACTACTATTATTACTGCCGCTGTGTGCAGCCATTCTTTGCCAGAAAGGCACTGCCTCACGTGGGTCATATCCAGCCATTGCCGCAAAGATTAGACCGATATGATCGGCTTCTGTCTCGTTATCTCGGCTATAACGTAGATTGGCAAAACTGAATCCTTGCTGTGCAACCGCACCGGCTAAATCGCCTACAGACTGACCCGCTATAGCCCCAAGAATCTGACTTCCGATTTGAGTTCCATAGCTTTGGCGTATCTTTTTCGACATCTGTTCAGCGCTATGCTTTGCTACAGCGTGTGCAATCTCGTGACCAAGTACGATAGCCAACGAGGCTTCATCTTGCGTTACAGGCAACAAACCCTCATAAACCACAATCTTACCCCCTGGCATACAGAACGCATTTACATTCTTATCGGCCACAAGATTGAACTCCCATGCGAAGTTCTTAATCTCATCTGCAGCACCATTATTACGCAAATAGGCCTCTACCGCAGTAGCCAATCGACGGCCAACACGCTTTACCATAGCCGTGTTTGCAGCGTTTGTAGACAGCGTTGCGCTTCTCATATACTTGCTATATTCCTCTTTACTAAGACTCAACACTTGTGCATCACTCACCAACAGCGAATGTTTTCGACCCGTCACAGGCACAGTTTGTGTCGTCCCACATGCTGCCATGACCAACGAAACAGCCAAGATGAGCAGCATACTACTTACTTTCTTCATATCCTTTTCAATCTCTAATTTAACAATTATATTGCTGCAAATATAATCTAAAAAAAGTGAGAATAACAAAAGAAAAAAACATTATTTTTTTCAGTATGTTTTGCATTCTCTCATCCCTCATCACCCTTCACCAGTTTGCAAAATGAACGTAATTAGGGCGATGAAATGGGCTGGATGATACCGCCAAATGGCCCTTTTTCACGAGACAAAATGCGCCACTTTTCTTGGTTCAATAAAATAAGATGGAGAGTTGAAGAACTTTCTATGGAAGGGGGAAAAAAGGAAACATGAGCAAAAATTAACATAAACAGAAGTTCTGAATTGAACTTCTCTTTTATTGTGACTTCGCTGGGATTCAAACCCGGAACCTTCGATCCGTAGTCAGATGCTCTATTCAGTTGAGCTACGAAGCCATCCGTTTAGGATGCAATGAAAAAGTGACTTCGCTGGGATTCAAACCCGGAACCTTCTGATCCGTAGTCAGATGCTCTATTCAGTTGAGCTACGAAGCCATTTCCTTATTTGCGTGTGCAAAGGTAATACTTTTTATTAAATAACCGAAAAACAAAGCCCTAATAAATATTACAATTAACGTTTATTAATTGTTTTCATACCATTATTGATAGCGATATACAGATAATATACAATAATAAGAGCACAAGGGGAAATGAGAAGCATGAGCAAAGAAAAAGCCCATTGCAAAATGAAATGATTCATTCTGCAATGAGCTTTGACTGATTTTATCGTCTGTTTCTAGTGGAATTACCACACGAAATGACTGCTTTTTCATCTTATTTAATCATGTCTACCGAGCGTTTTAGGAACTCGTCGAGCGCCTTTCCCTTAAGCATTCCGTTTTGAAGGAGGGCAAGGTCTATAAGCTGATGAACGACATTATTGCCTTTTGCATAAGCCTCAATCACCTCAGTTTGCTTATTCTTCTGCTCATCAACAGCCTTTTCGGTATTCTGCAAGTCGTCTTTTCTCCCTCCTGAGTCAACTCTTCTGGCTTCTTCTTATCCTGGCTCTGACGAAGTGCTGCAAGGGTGCTTGCTGGCCTTTCAGCTCACTTTCAATATAGGTTTCAAAGCCTCAGCTGTGTTATTATTGCAGTCATTAGCACCTGTTTTTCAAGCACATGATCACTATTTAACACTAAAGTGAAGCTGTCAGGCATCTGTTGATAGAAGCTCATTCCTGGCTGGAACTGACTCATTTGTTTCCATACGGCGCATATATTCATTTTTGAGTAATGACAACAGGTTGACTGTTTTCACCTAATGATTGAACTTCAACATTGAACTCAACTTTATCGAGTTTTGGCATTTGTGAACGGAAAACCTGACTCAAATTATCGCTATCTTCCGATGAGATATCAGTCTGTTTCTGGTCTGATTTCACTATAAGTCTGTCAACAATATCGGCATCTACGCGTGTGAAACGAGCTTTTTCAAACTTCTGTTCAAGCATGCTTACCAATGGAGTATCAAGCTGTCCATCGAGCAACAACACGTTATAACCTTTATTCTTTGCAGCCTCTATGTAGGTGTATTGCTCCTCAACATTGTTTGCATAGAGATAAAACCAAATAACCATCCTTGTCAGTTTGCTCATCCTTGATAAGCGTTTTGTATTCTTCAAACGTGAAATGTTTCCCATCAACATCCTTGAAACAACGCGAAATCCTTTTGCGCGATCATAGAAGTCTTCCTGTGAAAGCATACCATAGTTGATAAAGAGTTTCAAGTTGTCCCACTTCTCTTCATAAGCCTTTTCTGTCTTCTTTGAAGATACTTTTGCAAGCGATCTGCCACCTTCTTTGTTATGTAGTAGAGATCTTTTTCACGTTTGCATCGCTCTGCAAATAGCTGCGACTAACATTCAATGGGATATCCGGTGAATCAATAACTCCATATAACAACGTCAAGAATTCAGGCACAATGCCCTCTACATGGTCTGTAACGAACACTTGATTGCAATAGAGTTGAATCTTGTTTCGTTGCAAATCAATGTTATTTTTGATACGTGGGAAGTAGAGAATACCCGTGAGATTAAACGGATAATCCACATTCAAATGAATCCAGAATAAAGGTTCATCCTGCACAGGATAAAAGCTCTTGATAGAACTTTTTATAGTCTTCGTCTTTCAATGTTGACGGAGCTTTCGTCCAAAGTGGTTCGATATCATTGATAACATTGTCTTTATCTGTGTCGACCATCTTGCCATCTTTCCACTCTTGTTTCTTGCCAAAGACGATTGGAACGGCCATAAACTTTGCAATACTTTGATTAAGCAGTTCCTCAATCTTCTGCTTGTTCAAGAACTCCTTGCAGTCATCACTGATGTGAAGAACAATATCACTTCCATGGCTCTCTTTTGTCTACTTCAGTTATCTCATAGGCTGGAGTTCCATCACAAGTCCATTTGAATCTTTACTTCCTTCCTTGTAAGAACGCGTTATAATGTCAACACGATCGCTCACCATGAAGCTCGAATAGAAACCTAATCCGAAATGACCAATAATGGCGTTAGCATTATCTTTTATATTTATCTAAGAAGTCACTAACCCTGAAAAGGCTATTTGATTGATGTATTTCTCAATCTCTTCTTCGGTCATACCAATACCATTATCACTGATAGTGATAGTCTTTGCCTCTTCATCAAGCTTTGACATTCACCTTCAAATCACCGAGTTCACCTTTTAAACTCGCCTTTATCTGCAAGTGGTCTTTAACTTCTGAATAGCATCTACACCATTACTAACCATCTCGCGTAAGAAGATTCTCTATGGTCTGAATAAAGAAACTTTTTGATGACGGGGAAGATGTTTTCTGTGGTAACCCCGATATTTCCTTTTTCTGCATAATATATAATGTTTTAATTTTTCTGTTCACGACAAATACAAACACCATGTGCCAACTGACAGGCTGGCACATATTGCCCTATCCCACCACTCCATTTATGTCAGTTTTATTCATGTTTTCAATGAGAACACAATGCATCTCTATTAGCCTTTTTAAACTTTCAAAGAGGATATTATTTTATATATTCTAACTAATTTTGCACTCAATTAATAAAATATTTAAAGATGAATTCAGGATTATCTACGCACAAAAAGCTTACTGCCATGGGGCTGCTCATTGCAATCGGAATTGTATTTGGTGACATTGGAACGTCCCCACTCTATGTCATGCGCACCATATTGCGGGGCTAATCCTCACTTCGATGCTAACTATATCTTGGGTGCAGTGTCGTATTATCTGGACGTTAACACTTCAAACGACGCTGAAATATGTGATTGTAGCCCTCAGAGCCGATAATACAAGGTGAGGGAGGTGTACTGCGCTCTTCACCTTAATCCGCAAACGAGGCTATCGTTGATTTATTGTAGCCATACTTGGGGGCAAGTACGTTGATTGCTATGGGGTTATTACGCCTGCAATCACTGTAACCTCAGCAATAGAAGGACTACATGGGCCTATCAACGGATATTCCTATTGTGCCTATTGTGCTGTTTATCATCTCAACAGTATTCTTTATTCAACGCTTTGAACAGGGCTCTATTGGCACTTATTTTGGGCCATTCATGTTGGTTTGGTTCTTACTTTTGGGAATACTGGGTATGATTCACGTCGTGGATTACCCCTATATCATCAAAAGCATTCAACCCATATTATGCCATAAAGCTACTGGCTTCAAGCCCCGAATGGTTCTTAATTCTCGGTGCGGTGTTCCTTTGTACAACAGGAGCTGAGGCACTTTACTCTGATCTTGGGCACTGCGGACGACGCAATATCACGATAAGTTGGATCTTCGTTAAAGTCATGCTCATCCTCAACTACATGGGACAAGGTGCATATATCGTTAGTCATTCTGCATCCATGCACACGGGAATTAATCCTTTTTACGCCATCATGCCCAACTGGTTACTCATCCCTGGTATCATCATGGCTACCGGAGCAGCTATCATTGCCAGTCAAGCGCTCATCAGTGGATGCTTTACTATCTTCAGCGAAGCAGTCCATTTAAACTTCTGGCCGACGATGAAGTTCAAGTATCCTTCAATAGATAAGGGGCAAATCTATATCCCACGAATTAATAATCTGCTTTATATTCTGTGCATCATCACCGTACTTCTCTTCCAAACTTCAGCCCACATGGAAGCTGCTTACGGGCTATCCATCACCATAACCATGCTCACAACAACGGTTATGTTGGCTGTATATTTGAAACAACGCTTCACACCACATTGGCTCGTTATTGCCTTCTTGCTGGTCTATCTCCTTATAGAAGGCTTCTTCTTCCTTGCATAATCTCTAAAGTTTGTACATGGAGGTTGGTTCACAATCATGCTGGCTCTCATCGCAGGTAGCACGATGTATATCTGGTATCGCGCATGGAACATTCGACGGAAATACTTGAAATTCAAGAAACTTTCAGACTATTATGACATCATTCGCGACCCTAAAGGCAGATGAAACCATACCTAAATATGCCACAAATCTTGTCTATATACGGCAGTCTGACAGCGATGATATGGTAGAAGACAAGCTCATTTATTCTATCATCAACAAGCAACCTAAACGCGCCGACCATTATTTCTAGTGCATTTCAGCAATGATGATGCGCCCGATACACTGAATTATACGTGCCACGAGCTGATAGAACAAACATTATATGCCATCAACATACGCGTAGGTTATCGTGTAAATCCATTGATGACGCTATATCTTCGTCAGATTGTTGAAGACCCTCATTGCGCAACATCGCTTTGATATTCGAAGCTGCACACCCTCACTTCGCAAGCACAATATAGCCGGAGATTTCCGCTTTATCGTTCTACATCGCATCTATTATGCATCAACTGTCGTGAGCGCTTCAGACAATTTCATGCTACATCTCTTTGGCTTCATCCGCCACATCGGTATCGACGACGAGCAAGCTTTTAGGCTTAGACACGAGTAATGTCACCGTAGAGCGAGTGCTATTTGTCATCAACAATAAATACAAGCAACGCATCACACGATGTGAATAAACATAGGTGTGAGCGTCATGATGCCAACCATCGGCCTTACGCATTTCAATGATTCATCTCTTATTATAGAGGCCATCAATCAGCAAGCTGAATATCGCGATTTCAAAGCGTTATTTTTCACCAAACAA
>BNJU01002234.1_pt1 | contig 50462 bp, 70 predicted proteins | sample 8539281 | NCBI WGS metagenome assembly BNJU01 (sample SAMD00202456, study PRJDB9452) | human saliva metagenome | isolation source: human saliva | place: Japan | reverse complement strand
TGCAATTAGTAATACCTAAAGACTATGATCCTATTCTTGATGTGAGACAAACACAAGAAGCCATCAAATACATTCGTGATACTTTCCAAAAGGAATTTGGAAGAGAAATGCACCTATCTAGAATCTCTGCTCCATTATTCGTGCCAAAGAGTACTGGTTTGAACGATAACCTAAATGGTATAGAGCGTCCTGTATCATTCGATATTGCAGAGATGCCAAACGAAACAATTGAAGTTGTACAATCTCTTGCCAAGTGGAAACGTTTCGCACTTAGAAATATAACTTTACTGTTCATGATGGATTATATACAAATATGAATGCGATTCGTCGTGATGAAGAACTAGATAACTTACACTCTGTTTACGTAGACCAATGGGACTGGGAAAAAGTCATCACGAAAGAAGAACGTACAGAAGCGATGCTAGAGGAAACAGTACGTACAATCTTCAAAGTCATCAAACACATGGAACATGAAATCTGGTATAAATACCCACACGCAGTATGTCATCTCGCAAATGATGTATTCTTCATCGATTCTCAAGAATTAGAAGACATGTACCCAGATCTTTCGCCAAAAGAACGTGAAGACACAATCACAAAAGAAAAGAAATGTGTCTTCATCAAACGAATTGGACACGCTTTGAAGCATAGCGGAAAACCACATGATGGCCGTGCACCTGACTATGATGACTGGAACCTCAATGGAGATTTATTCTTCTGGTTACCATCCCTAGAACGTGCATTAGAAATCTCTAGCATGGGCATTCGTGTCGATGAAAGCTCTATCGTAGAACAATGCCGTATCCGCAATGCGGAAGAACGTCTACAGTATCCATATCACCAAATGATTCAAAAATGCGAACTTCCATATACTATTGGTGGCGGTATCGGTCAATCCAGATTGTGCATGTTACTGCTGAATAAAGCTCACGTTGGCGAAGTACAAGCGTCCATCTGGCCACAAGATATGGTCGATGAATGCGAAGCACATCAAATACATTTACTCTAATATACTCCAAACGGAGTATATTTTTTCACATACTATATTGCATTACATAATAGTATGTGTTATATTCTACTTGCAAGGAGGAAAAGCAATGGATGCACAATTTAAAAAGGGTGTTTTAGAATTATGCGTTCTTTCAAGGTTAGTAAAAGATGACAAGTATGGATACGAACTAACTGAAGATATTTCCCAAGAAATGTCCGTAACTGCCGGAACATTATATTTAATACTAAAAAGACTAAAAGATAATGGTTATCTTGAAACCTATCTTGTCGAGTCGTCCGGTGGTCCAGCTCGAAAATACTATCATTTAACGGAAGAAGGAAAACTTTATCAACAACAACAGAAAGAAGAATGGATTACATTCGTTCAAAAGGTGGAAAAAAACTGATATGACAAAAATGAATACTTAGCAGCTTTAAATCAAGCTCTTGCAAACTACTCTCCAAGTTTTAAGAAAGATATTCTCGACGCCTTCGAAGCACACTTCCAAGAAGGAATTAGCGAAGGAAGAAGCGAAGAAGAAATCATGAATGATCTTGGTACAATTGATGATGTACTAGAAAACATACATATGATGGGCGGAGAAAAAGAAACTGTTCATAAAGAACAGAAGAGTAAAGACTATCAAGATTTAAAAGAAGGATTATCTACAGCCTTCCATGCGTTTACACGTATCGCAGATGAAGCACTTGGCCATGCAAAAAACTTTACAGTTAATATTGACCGTAAGAAGAATACAGCGCAGTACTATTCAGACCCTCAGACTGAAACACTTCCAGATTCTATCGCTCACTTAGTGATTCACAGCGAGACATTAATGTCATCCTTGGATATATCTCTAGAAAAAGGAAATGAACTCCGCTATGAATTTACCCAGTCACAAAGTATCTTTAGAAATCCTACAACCGATGGAATTCGCTGTGAAATAAATGATACGACTGCTACGATTCTTGTGTCTGGTAGCGGTGACTTGACCGTTCAAATCCCATCTAGTGTTTCAACAATCACAATGGAAGCACCTGCTGGTAATGTAGATATCAACGATATCAAACTTGATGAATTCAACTGTCATAACAAATCTGGAGATGTTTCTATTAGCCGCGTTGAAATGAAACGTGCTGACTTTACGATGTTAGCAGTGACTTAGATGTTTCTGATTCGAACTTCGATGAAATTAGCATGAAGCTATCTGCTGGTGATGTGGACTTAACAAATACAACAGGTAATCTATATGCCAATATCGCAGCTGGTGATATTGATATTCAAAAACACGCCGCCAGTGTCATTCAACTCTCCGCAGCTGCAGGCGATATCGATATGGAAGTATCCTCTCCTATCATCGAAGTAAAGACAACTGCAGGTGACATCGATTTAGATGTTCATGGAGAAATTCAAAATATCCAAGTCACATCTACTGCTGGTGATATCGACATGACAACAGAAACAACAGACTACCATGCAAGTCTCTCCACAAACTTCGGAGATATTGACTTTGACGATGATTTACCATACCAAAAGCTCCGTCATAAAAAATACATTGTCGGTGATGGAAAAGGTGAAATTGTCATCAAAACAAATGCTGGCGATATCGACTTTCACTAACAGCCTACACTAGGCTGTTTTTTATTTGTTGATATATACATAAACAAAAAATAAATCTTAAGGAATACTTTAAAATTGTCACAATTTGTTCGGTATATAATTCACTCGTACATGGCAAATCTAAACACTGTAGAAATCATGAGCGGAAGGAAATATATATGAAAAAGAGGAATTATTTCGCTGTAATTTTATCATTTTTAATGACATTAACAGCTCTTATCAGTTGGACTAAAACAAACGTTATCGCTGCTTGTGGTCCAAAACAAGTTGATGCGACAATCACAAACTTTAGATTTATGAATCTATCTAGAACAAATGTTGGAGATATCTACTATACTGATAACTTCTACTTTAACTTAGATTGGGCAACTAATAATACAGGCGCAACATTAAAAGCAGGTGACTACTTCACAATTGATCTGCCTGATACAGTTATGTTCTCAGCAGACTCAAGTCCTATCGACTTTGACCTCTATGACCAGGATGGATCAGGAGCAGTAATCGCAAGAGCACATATCACTCCAGGTACAACTGGTGCAACCGCAAAAGTAGTATTCACTGACTGGGTTGATAATCGCTACAACGTTAATGGTAATATTCAACTATCTGCTAGATTTGATTTAACAAGAGTTCCTATTAATCAATCTAGTTCATTCACTATTACTGTTAATGCAGGACAACCTAATACTTCATCTTCAACTGGTTCTGTCAATGTTGATGGACCTCAGATTTTAAATAATGAAACGCTACACAAATTTGCTTGGTACGATACAACCAACCCAAATATCGCAAACTGGGAAATTCGCATCAACCATAGACAAGCAATATTACCAAATGCAATTATCCACGATACTATCGTTGGTTCTAACGAAAGAATTTTACCAAATACAATTCGCTTATTTACAGTTCAGATGGATCAATATGGTAATGATATTGCCGGAACATCAACACCTGTCAATTTAACAGGAAAACTAACAATGTCTGATAACGACCAGACATTTACAATTAATGTTGGAAATATCAATGGGGAACAGTATCATCTCACATATCAATCTACATATACAGAAGGTACAGACTTAAATAACACCCTCACACTAACATCTAATGGTCAAACTTATGATTTTGATGCACACTTCACAAGAGCTTACTCTGGAGGCTCTGGTTCAGGTGACCTCGCACACAAAATCAAATTAACAAAAGTTGATGAAGACGATAACTCAATCACTTTAGCTAACGCAGTATTTACAGTCACACAACCAGATGGCACAACATTTAATTTAACAACAGATGCGGATGGTACAGTTACTTCCGAAGCTTTAGTACAAGGTACCTATAAAGTCAAAGAGACAACCGCTCCTGCTGGCTATGAATTAAATAACACAGAGTACACATTACAAGTAACAGCTACAGATGGTGCGTTACAAACAATCACCGACAAACCAATCAAAACAAATATCTCTGTCACAAAGACATGGGTAGGTCCAAAAGCAGGTCCTATCACAGTTCACTTATTCGCTAATGGAACAGATACAGGTACAACTCTAACTTTAGATGATACAAATAACTGGACAGGTAGTTCACTAATATACGTAAGTACGATCAAAGCGGTACAGAGATCCAATACACGATTAGTGAAGATGCTGTAAGTGGTTATAACACTACAATAACTGGCAATCAAACAACAGGTTTCACCATTACAAATACAGAACAACCAAGAATCACTTCCACACCAAAGACAAGTGATAATACAAACATCTATCTCTACATTGGAATGATGTTCATTGGCGTTATCGCTAGCAGTTACCTCTTCTCAAAGAGACACTCTTATAGATAGTTAAAGGCTATGCACCATATCCTAAACGGAATGAAATAGTGCATAGCCTTTTAATTTTAATACTTTAATAGCTCTCTTACTTTATCAGCTATCTTCTCTACTTTTGGTCCATAAATAACTTGTATATGTTTTTCGGTCGGTTTAATAATGCCTATACTTCCAGTTGATTTTAATACGTTATCATCAACCTTCGACATATCTTTTACATCAACTCTTAAACGTGACATGCAGTTATTTACAGCCACAATATTCTCAATTCCACCAAGCCCACTAATAATAGTTCTTGCTGTACTAAATAATTCATTATCTGGAATTGTCTGCTCGTTTACTTCACTATCATCATCCACACTTACATCAATAGAAATGTTCTTTTTCTTGAGATAAGAATAGAATACAAAATAGTAGATAGCAGCGTAACAAACACCAACAACAATTACCCAATACCAATTTGATCCAGGTTGGAATACACCCCAAATAAAGAAATCAATTAAACCACCACCAGTGTTACCAATTACAACACCTAATAGTGACATCAACATAAAGGATAATCCACCCATAACAGAATGGAACAAGAACAGTTGCGGTGCAATAAACATAAAGGAGAATTCAAGAGGTTCTGTGATTCCTGAGATTGCACTAGCTGCTACTCCAGCAATCATTAATGCCTTAACTTTTCCTTTTTTCTCCTGTGGAGTTGTCTTATAAATTGCATAGGCTGCAGCTGGTAAGCCAAACATCATATATGGCATCTTTTCCTTGTCCCAAGAATTTTTAGTGAACTGTGCTAAATCAGAAATTTGAACTTTATCTATGAATTGAAGGAATATGTTCAAACATCCTTCAACTCCTTCATAAACACCACCAAGTGCTGTCGTTCTAAATAGTCCATTCAGTACATGATGAAGTCCAGTAGGGATTAGTAGTCTTTCTAGTAAGCCATAGATGAAATACTCCAAATGATCCAGAACCAGCAATTAATCCACCCAATGCATTTATACCACTGGATACTGGCGCCCAGATAAATGGCATTACCAATCCAAGAATTCCTGAGCATAAGATAACAATCAGTGCTACGAATCGCTTTCCACCATAGAAAGCAATAGCTGCAGGGAATTCTACCTTATGATATTTATTATGTAGATGCGCCGTTAATAGACCAATGATAATTCCGGCTATCGCTCCCATATCTAGAGTCTGAACACCTAGAATTGTAGATATCTTCATTGCACTAAAATCAATAACTTCAGTTGCAATGACTAATGAACTTCCTACCAAAAATGCATAATACCCGAGAAAACCAGCAAAGGCAGCAATTTCTTTATCTTCCTTAGCTAGTCCTAAAGATATCGATATAGCAAATAAAACTGGAATTAACGTAAATACGACTGCAGACAACTTATATAACGCTAAAATAACAAATTTAACTGCCGCATACCCAAGAAATGGAACTGCAGCAACTACTTGTGCTTTTGATAAAGCGGATGTCAAACCTAATACGATACCACATGCAGCTAACGCAGCAATTGGCATCATCAAACTTCTTCCCAAATTTGAAAAGAATTGAATTATCTTATCCTTCATTATTATTTCCCCCTCAACGTTTTAATGTAAATCTGGCCACATACCCTTATTTGCAATAATTAATGCATCTAGAATTTCTCTTGCTTTCTTAGCATCATTGATTAATCTATTCAATGTTAATGCTTGCAGTGCCTTTTGATATGACTTCTCGTAATATGCATCAATTAACAATTTCTCAGATGATACTTGCTGAGCTAATAGACCATAGTAGAATTGAGGAATATTACCAACTGCCATTGGTCTAGGGCCATTAATTCCTAATTCACATACGACTTCTACCATTGCATCATCTTGCAGATTATTGATTGCACCATTATTCTCTACAATGACAATAAAGCGAGTATTCTTGTTGAATGCAATTGCTTCTGCAACCTTAATCATCATTTCTGCATGTGCATCAGAAATGCTATGGAAGCCTTCACCTAATTTGCCATTTGCAATGACTTCTCTGCATTCCTTGAAAACACGTGTTTCTCTTCCTGCAATTACCTCATCAGCACGCGTATATTCATGATCTAAATGATTATATTTATATTCTGGATATAAATAATATCCATCATATGTATTTGGAAGATAGTCCGGGAAATCATTCATAATATCCTGAACAAATCCATATGTCTCTAACCATGATGGGTCTCTCTGCTCTGCATCTTGTGGTAGAAAGCCCTTCTCAGCTACAATTTGGCGAATCTTTGGCAATAAGTCCTCACCTGTATGTTTGTCATAAACATGTGTAAACCATCCATAATGATTTAATCCAAAATATACTGGGTCTAAATCTTCCCATGAACATCCTAGTAATCTGCTGACAGAGCGAATAACATTTTCAGGTTGATCGCAGATGTTCAAAATTCTCTTATCATTTGGGAATTCTCTTCTTAACGCTTCTGCAACAATTGCGGCTGGATTTGAATAATTTAATATCCATGCATTAGGCGAATATTGTCTAATCTGACGAACCGCAATAATCATATCAATTGTAGAACGTAATCCATAAGCCATTCCACCTGCGCCACATGTTTCCTGTCCAATCTTACCTAGTTTAAAAGGAATATGTTCATCCTCTCTTCTCATTTGTAATCCACCTGAACGCATCTGCATGAATACAAAATCCATATTCTCATAAGCAGTTTTTGGATCAGTAGTATAAGAAAATTCTAGTTCCTTGAATCTTTCTCCAAATAAGATCTTTCCAAATTCTCCCAATCACTTCTTGTCGTTCTGCATTATTATCAAATAAGACTAATTTTGCAATTGGGAATTCCTCCTTAAGACGTACAAACGATTTCAAAAAACCTGGGGTATATGTACTTCCACCACCCTACAATGCACACATTATATTTCTTCATAAATTTCTCCTTCTTTCTTACATTTCATGTATGTATAGTTAAAGGATAGTCAAATAAATTAACACTGTAAATAATTCCAAGTTATATAGATTATAATTCCATATTTAGAAAAAAATTCCAAATTATGGAATTTTTCATATCTATATCTTCTATATAATATACAGTATAGAGGATTTAATAATATGATTGATTTTTAATTTGTCAGAGCACGTTCTTTCTTCGCTCAATCAAAAGGAATTAGATTTACTAAAATATATTTATTTAAACTCGACTTCTATTTCATGCCAAACTATTCAACAATTTTCAAATAATGTGCATGTATCTTCAAGTTCAATTTTACGTTTTCTGCAAAAAGTTAGGTTTTTCTGGATTTTCAGAATTGAAAATATAATATCCGTACCAAAGTCTAATAGCTCATCCTCTCATATAGAAAAGGTAACATCATTAGAAAATATCACAAAAAATATTCTAACCGATATCGAAGGTTCCCTAAGTTTTCACAACTTCAGATGACATTCATAGTATTATCTCTCTATTAGATTCTAATAGAGACTTATATCTGTACTACCCTAGTGGTATTACAGATACTGTTTTAGATTATCTCGAACGTCAGTTACTTCTTTGCGGGCGTCATAATGTTTTTCAAGTTCATTCACCAAAGACGGCCAATCATCTTTTTCCAATCGTCAAAAAAGATACTATATTTATTTTTATTAGTGCCTCAGGTACTTCCATTAAAACTTCACAACTCGCGAAAAAACGCCTCTTCACACGGTCTTACATGTGTATCAATTTCTCCTTTTTCGCAAAATCGACTTTATCGAATAGTTGCCAATATAACATCCGCTTTTTCACATCACCAAAAGATAATAATGGAGCAGAATATACATCAAGATTTGTTATATTCTTTGTGATTGATATTCTATTAAACTTATATCGCGAGAAGCTAGGAAGGAAATAATCTTATGTTAGAAACAGCAAATATTTCGTCACTTTCAGCAACAGAACTTCAAGCATATAAATTTATTCTAGATCATATTTCTATAATACCTAGTTTAGGCATATCCGAGCTTGCAAAAAAAGCATTTCTGTTCAAATGCATGCATTATTAGATTACTAAAAAAATTAGGATATGCATCCTATAGCGATTTTTAAATATTCTATTAAACAAAGTTTATATACAAGTTCCACTCAAGAAATATATAATACACATCATGCAAAAGACAAAATTAAAAGCTATCTTTGATTCATTAGATAATTCAAAAAAATTTTAAAAAAATTTGTGAATTCATAAAAAAATTCAAGTGCTATATATATTTATGGTCGTAACATGTCATCTGTTCCCTGCCAAATACATGCATGAAGTGTTGATGTCCCTCGACTATCCATCGATACTTCTTGAGTGGAAAAGATGTCCTCCTACCACTTTCAAACAATTCCACAGAAAAATGATTTAATTATTCTGTTTACAGAACATATGCATAAAGGCTTATTTCCCTGTCATTAACAATTTCAGTAAAAATAAATCAAAAAAATTGTCTGGATTAGTAATAGTAGATTAAACTCTTCAATAGCCAATAATATCTCCATATACATACATGCAAATGAGATTGATACAGACGAAACACAGCGTTCTTCAAAAACTTGTATCACTTTTTAATTGCACAATTGATACTTGATCAAATCAGTTAATATTAATCACTTTCTTTTATTCTGTACATAAATCAAAAAAATTATTCGTTAATCAAATTTCTTCATATGCAAAAAAGAAAAAAACTGGAATTTCTTCCAGTTATAGAATTTCGATAAATTTCTTTGTTTCTTCTTCTTTCTTCTGTTCTGTTGGTAATTCAATCTTTAAGATACCATTATCGAATGAAGCGTGGATATCTGTATCCTTAATTGCATCACCTACATAGAATGTACGTGATGTACTACCGCTGAATCTTTCCTGACGTAAGACTCTACCCTTATCATCAGTTTCTTCGTTAGAAGATGTACGAGCAGCGCTGATTGTTAGATTACCATTGAATAAAGCTAATGGATACTTCATCCTTCTTGTAACCAGGAACTTCTACTTCCAAGATGTACTTTCCATCTTTCTCGCGAACATCTGTCTTTAAAATATTATTTCCTGTGAATACTGGAGCTCTAAACACATCATCAAACATATCATTGAGTAAATCATTCTTTCTTGTTGTCATATATTTCATATCATATACCTCCTAAGGCCTTTCACCTTACATACTAATATACTCATATTTTTAGCACTGTCAATACTTAAGTGCTAATTATTTTATATTTTTGTAAAATTATATTCATAATATATAAAAAGCCTTTATTTAAAAGGCTTTTTATTATTATCATAATAATTGAAATGATTGCTAATTAATTTCCGTATTTATATAGAATGAAGGATTCATCATCCGATTGTAGGGTGGATATCTTTCCCTTCTATCGTGTATCGATAGACTTTCGTTTCATCATTCATTGTCATCTCAAGTTGGTTACCGTGGTTCTTCCAGTGAAAGGCAATCTTTGTAAGATCATCATAATAAACACCTGAATAATCTGGATTAAACTGGATAGTAATATCATCTTCATAATCAGAAACCAAACCCCTACAAAATCATATTTTCTTGTCTCTTGATAAAAGAAGTTCAGAATAAATAACAATATTAGTATTGGTATTCCATTCTTTAATATCTTCGCTATCAAGTTTTTCTGTTTCTTTGATAATTCCATTGTATTTCTCCATATGTAATCATATACCTTTTCGCAAAAATAATACAAAACAACATATAGAAAAACGACAGATATTTCTGCCGCTTATTCTGTGTATAAGTCTCTTAATCTTTGTAATGCGTCTTTATCAAGATTGTATTCTTTTTCAAAGTATTCATCATAGTTTTCATACTTCTCTTTAATACGTTTGAGCGAATAATCAGCGTTGGTATATGTCACTCCCTCGTACGCCAGTAACATACCCGCAAGTTCCCCATCTAATTTTTGTCAGTGGAAATCCTTCTTGAAACGTTCGATATATTCCTTACGGTATTCATTTGTTAACATGTAGTCATACATCGCTGTTTCTTCGTCTACACCAAGTGCTAGTAGAATTAAGATTGCCGCAATTCCTGTACGATCTTTTTCCGGCGGAACAATGGAATAAGATTGGTACATTGCCTGCCACAATATCCTCAAACATTCTCTTATATGCATAAGAGAATGGCAGTTACCATACACCTTATGTGTAAATTCATCATTGCTTTCTTTGGAATAGACATTTTCTGCGATGAGTGCAGCTGGCGAAAAGTTTACTTCCGTTCCATCAGCACGTGCTGCAGCAGATGAATGAATGTATTCGGCACCTTTCAACGTTGGATCTGGTGCATCCTTCACTTCTTCCTTTGAACGTAAATCATAAATCTTCTTAATATTTAAAGAATTCAAAATTTCAAGTTCTGCTTGATCAAAGTCCATTAAGCGACTGCTACGAAAGAAATACCCTTTCTTAACATGTTTGCCATTTTGAGTCTTGTAACCACCTAGATCGCGTAAGTTTCTTTTCTTTTCAATGCCGAGAATATCACTCATTTCTTTTGCCCCCAAAAATCCTTTCTGCAGTTTCAATCTGTTCTTTTTGTAGGTTGTGGTGTATCCATTAGAGGATAACTGATACCCATCTTCTCGTATTTCGAGATACCTAACACATGATATGGTAACACTTCTACTCTTTCAACAGAATCTAACGTATCGATAAATTCTCTGAGCTTTCTTTAAATCCTCTTCGTTTGCGGTAATGCCCTGGAACCAGAACATGTCGAATCCACATTGGAATATGATGATCTGAAAGATATTTCGCACACTCTAGAATATTTTTCGTTGGATGCACCTGTTAGATACCGATGCACTTTATCATCAATCTCTTTTAAATCAAAGAGTACCAAGTCTGTTACTTTCATTAATCGTTCAAACTTTGAGAAAAATGGCTCTTCATATGTAAATGGATTGCCCGCTGTATCTAAAGTACAGTGGATACCATGCTTATGTGCTAGTTCAAATAGTTCAATCATGAAATCTATTTGTAATAAAGCTTCTCCACCAGATACAGTGATTCCACCACCGTTGACCCAGTAGTTTTTATAGCGTAATGCCTTCTGTAATACTTCTTCTGCGGTATAGAGTTCTCCTCCAGCCATCTCCCAAGTATCTGGATTATGGCAATATTTACAACGCATATTACAACCTTTTAAAAATATAATAAATCGTACTCCAGGTCCATCAACTGCCCCGAAGGTTTCAAATGAATGTATGCGTCCCTTCATATTCTCACTCCTTTATATCTTTTTGATAAAAATGACTCTGTAGATAACAGAGTCATTTTACCAAACTATAGTCCTGTTTTGCACAAGAACAATTACATATGATCGTGGAATGTTCTTGCGATAACGTCTAACTGTTGTTCTCTTGTTAGAGAGATAAACTTAACTGCATATCCGGAAACACGGATTGTGAAGTTAGCGTATTCTGGCTTCTCTGGATGTTCCATCGCATCAACGAGCTTCTCCTTACCGAAGACGTTAACGTTGAGGTGGTGAGCACCTTGGTCAAAGTAACCATCTAATACGTTTACAAGGTTGTTAGATCTTTCAACATCACTATGACCTAATGCATTAGGATCCATTGTCTGTGTATTAGAGATACCATCTAATGCCCAGTGATATGGAAGCTTTGTTAATGAGTTCAGTGATGCAAGTAATCCATTCTGCTCTGCACCATAAGATGGGTTAGCACCTGGAGCTAATGGTGTCCAAGCACGACGACCATCTGGCATATTACCTGTGTACTTACCATAAACAACATTTGATGTGATTGTCAAAATTGAAGTTGTAGCTTCTGAGTTACGGTATGTGTGGTGCTTCTTGATCATTGTGATGAATGTCTTCAATAACCATACACCAATTTCATCTGCACGGTCATCGTCATTACCATACTTAGGGAAGTCTCCCTCAATCTCATAGTCAACAACTAATCCATTTTCATCACGAACTGTCTTAACCTTTGCATACTTGATTTGCGGATAGTGAGTCAATAACATGGCTGAATCCTGCAATACCAGTCGCGAATGTTCTTCTTACATCTGTATCAATTAAAGCCATTTCAGCTGCTTCATAGTAATACTTATCATGCATGTATTGGATGAGGTTCAAGATGTTTACATATAAACCTGCTAACCAATCTAGCATCTGTAGATACTTCGCTTCTACTTCGGCGTAGTCTAAGTATTCAGAAGTAATTGGACGATATGCTGGTCCAACTTGCTTAAAGCTCTTTTCATCTACACCACCATTGATAGCGTATAGAAGTGCCTTTTGCGAGGTTTGCACGAGCACCGAAGAACTGCATTTCCTTACCTGTCTGTGTAGCAGATACGCAGCAGCAGATGCTGTAATCATCTCCCCATTCAGGGCGCATTACATCGTCATTTTCATACTGAATAGAACTTGTTGTGACAGAAATCTTAGCCGCATACTTACGGAAGTTTTCTGGTAAACGGGATGAGTACAATACTGTTAAGTTAGGTTCTGGTGAAGGACCCATATTTTCTAATGTATGTAAGAAACGGAAGTCGTTCTTTGTAACCATAGAGCGACCATCCATACCCATACCTGCAACTTCTAGTGTTGCCCATACTGGGTCGCCAGAGAATAATTCATTATATGCAGGAATACGAGCAAACTTAACCATACGGAACTTCATAACGATATGGTCAATTAATTCCTGTGCTTCGCTTTCTGTTAATGTACCTGCTTCTAAGTCTCTTTCGATATAAATATCTAAGAATGTAGAAATACGTCCTACAGACATCGCAGCACCATTCTGTGTCTTGATAGCTGCTAAGTAACCGAAGTATAACCACTGAACTGCTTCCTTCGCGTTAGATGCTGGAGCGGAAATATCATATCCATATACAGCAGCCATCTTCTTCATGCCTTCTAATGCACGAATCTGTTCAGATAGTTCTTCTCTTTGACGGATGACATCATCAACCATTGTGCCATCGCCGCAATTTAACTTATCTTCTTCTTTCCACGCAATCAATTGGTCAACACCATATAAAGCTACACGACGATAGTCACCAACGATACGTCCACGACCGTATGTATCTGGTAAACCAGTAATAACATGGCTACTTCTAGCAGCCTTCATCTCTGGTGTATACGCATCAAATACTGCCTGGTTATGTGTCTTGTGATACTCTGTAAAGATCTTATGTAATTCTGGATTTGGTGTATAGCCATATGTAGATAAAGCTTCTTCTGCCATACGGATACCACCATAAGGCATAAACGCTCTCTTTAAAGGCTTGTCTGTTTGAAGACCTACAACCTTTTCCAAATCCTTTAAGGATTCATCAATATAGCCTGGGCCATACGCAGTTAAGCCTGATACTACATCAGCCTCTTCATCTAGAACGCCACCCTTTGAACGTTCAGCCTTCTGCAATTCCTGTAACTTGCCCCAAAGCTTGTTAGTCGCATCTGTTGCGTCAGCCAAGAAACTCTCATCACCATCATATGGTTTGTAGTTTGCTTGGATGAAGTCGCGAACATTGCATTCTTCCTTCCAGTTTCTGCCCTGGAAGCCTTGCCATTTTTCATTATTTAGCATTGTTTTCTCCTCCGTCTACCTAACGTTTTTCATTTTAAATGAAAGCGGTTTGTACGTCCAATGATATTATCAGATTATTTTTTTATTTGTGAATTTCACCCTGTTTTTGTTTGAAATTCCAACAATGTTAGTCAATAATCCGAATGACATGCAAGCACGTACAGACCATCATTTTCGTGGTTAGTTTTAGTAAACTAACTGAATTATACGCCCATGTATTTATCCTTGCAAGAACTAAGTTAACAAATTAACAAAGGGTCAGACATGATAGTCTAACCCCAAAATAGATTATAACAGAAGTTCTTATCGATATGTAATTTCAATCATTATTTGAATCCTATCGACGATCAACCATTCATGCATAGTTTAATTCTCGATTCTCCAACCTTTTGCGTCTCTACGAGATTTGATAAAGCCAGCATAGATTCCACCATTCTGAATCAGTTCCTCATGTTTCCCTTCTTCTTGTAGAGAACCATCATTAATGACAAGTATATGATCTACACTTTCTACGGTACTGATACGATGTGCAATTGATATAACTGTCTTTCCTTTACATAGTTCATCAATCGCAGCTAGAATTTCTGCCTCATTTTCTGGGTCTACACTCGATGTAGCTTCATCCAACAGAATGATTGGCGCATCCTTTAACAATGCACGAGCGATACTGATGCGTTGTTTTTCACCACCACTGAGGTTGGCACCACCTTCACCTATGACAGTTTCATATCCCTGTGGAAGTTTTGATATAAACTCTGCACAACGTGCTTTCTTACACACGTCAAAGATTTCTTGGTCACTCGCTTCTGGTTTTGCGAAGCGGATATTATTCATAATCGTATCGTTGAATAAATATACATCCTGGAATACGACAGACATCTGTTTAAATAATGTCTCTACTGTATACTCACGAATATCCTTTCCCTGCTAGATATATCGCTCCCTTATCTACATCCCAGAAAGCGTGAGAGAAGATTGACAATTGTCGTCTTACCACATCCACTAGGTCCTACAATTGCGACTTTTTCATTTTGTTTGATTTCAAAACTGAGGTCTTTTATCACAGGTGTATCTTTGCGATATCCAAACCATACATGGTCAAAGCGAATATCTAAAGGCCCATTGATTGTAGTTTGTTTTCCCTCTTCTAATTGAGGAATTTGGAATACATCATCTAAGTACTTTTGTTGACCAGGAATCTTTGCGTATAAGAAGGCTGTATCACTTAATGGAGCTAAGCCTAAGAAGATTAAATAAGATCCCACCAACATGGTCATACAATTTGCGAAAGTTAATCTCTTCATGCATGTATAGATGAACTGTAAGAATGATTAAGATAACACTCGCGGCATTTACGATAAAACTATAAATTTTAGCACGCCATGAAAACTCTACCTCACAACGAATATCAACTTCCTTTTTCTTTTCATAAAGGTCTTTTGCCTTTTCTTGAATCATATTTTTAACAGGATTATCTTCGTTAATCGGATATGTTCTTAAAACAGACATGCCACGAATCATATCGATTACCGCAAAATTCATCTCTTGTTCAACTTTATGTTGTAATGGAACATTTCTCATTGCGATTTTATAAAGTTTGCCTAATGTAAATGAAAGTATCACTAACACAGGAATCATGAATAATCCCAACGATACATTCATCTTTAACATTGCAATGGTTAATAAGATTGAAATTCCAAATCCAGCAATCACGCCAGTGACTAACATCATTGTAAAATTTTCAAGTGCGTTTATCGATGTCGTCATAGCACCTTGAATATTTCCTAGTTTTGCGTCATCGAAATATCCTAATGGAGCTTTCTTTAATTCATCTCCTACCTGCAAGCGGAAATTTCTAAACATGACATAGCCTTCCGCTGAAACAAGAATATCTTCAAGATAGCGGAATACAAAGTGGAACAAGATTCCACCAATCATAATCATCAGGCAATTCCATATCACCGTAGCTGTTAATGCATGTATGTTTAAGAACGCAATATACAACGCACCAAATATAAACATAAAACTAAAAGTTCTTAAAGAACGCAAAGAATAAGCCAAAGATAAACTTCACTTTATCTTTTCCAACTAATTCAAATAATCTACGAAAGTAGTTCATTCAACCACCTCCTTACCACTATAGCTTTGCCATAGTTTTTGATACGCAGACGAATTCTGTATTAGTTCTTTGTGGGTTCCGATGCTTTCAATCTTACCATGGCCTAATACCATAATTTGATCCGCACCCACAATTGTATTCAGTCGATGAGCCACAACAATCAGTGTCTTATCCTTCATTAATCTGCTTAGCGCTTCTTGAATCTTCGCTTCATTTTCAACATCTGCATATGCAGTAGCTTCATCTAGTATGATGCACTGTGCATCCGCTAGCATCGCTCTAGCAAGTGTAATACGTTGTCTTTCACCACCCGAGAGAAACTTTCCACAATCACCCGCATTTGAATTTAAGCCTTCTGGCAATCGTTCAATTAGTTCTAAGCAGTTCGCTGCTTTCAAAGCCGCTTGAATCTCTTCATCCGTTGCGTCTGCTTTTGCGATCTTTAGATTCTCACGGATACTTGTGTCAAATAAGAAGTTGTCTTGTGCAACATACGCTACATGTTTCATAAGTTGTGATGTTGGTATACTTTTGACATCTTGGTCACCAAAGTAAATTCTTCCATCATCCGCATCAAAGAACCCAGCCATTAACTTGGCAATTGTAGACTTTCCACTTCCACTTTCTCCAACAATCGCAAATACAGAATTTGGTTTTACTTCAAAGTTGATATCATGTAATACTTCAATACCCTTTTCATATGAGAATGATACATTTTCAAATCGATAACATTGATCTGATAGCGTCACTTCCTGATTAGGTCTTACAAGCTCAGGCATCGTAAGCACTTTACGAATCATGCGGAATCCCGTTTCAATTGAGGAGTAGATTTCCATACTCATCATGATTTGGAATGCATTTGGAATAATCGATAACGGTAGGATTAAGCCCAACATAAGCTGCCACATATTGATGATTTGTTGTGAGTACAAATATAAACCAACTGGTAACGTTCCAAGAATTGGTGAATTTACAAACGCAAATAATATAGCCATCGCAATCCAGCTTTGTTTCCACCAATCTAATGTAGAGGAGAAGTAGTAATTAACAGAATCTGTAAACTTTTGATAACTACGTCTACTCTGTCCAAACGTCTTAATGACATGAATTCCATTTACATATTCAACGATTCTAGCATTTAAATCTTGATTTGAATTGAGCCAAGTATACATACGCTCATCACTGTTATGATACATGATAATAAATCCCAAAATAATAAATGGAACACTCACAAAACATGCTAGACCTAAACGATAATCCACCACGAATAGAAGGATGGTTGCTAGAATTGGGTGTAATAAACGAGAAGGTAACTCAGGCATGACATGCGCAATCCAATCCTCCAAAGAGCCAACTCGATCAACGATTAGCGCTTTATAATATCCTATCGGTGTTGATGTAACATACCCAAGTGGAACACGTTCTAACTTCTCACTTAATTTTTCACGAATACTTCTAAGAATCTCAAATGAAATTCGATGACTCTTTACACTAGATAAACATGTTAGTGTGCATTGTAGCGCAAGAGCCAGCAGTGTTAATCCCTCCCATATAAGTAGATTTTTTTGTAAATCTATATGATTTGAAATTACTGCTGTTGCGACATATGCCGCAAAAGAAATAAGATGTAAACTTTAAACTTTCACCCGAAAACATGCAAGCATAATCGATATACGCATTTTTCCTTGTAACTGTGGAGCAAAGGAGAACAACCATTTATTGACCAAACTTGGACTAATGGCATCCTTTTTCTTCGTTTCTATCGACCGCTTAACATCTTCTTTTATTTTCTCTTCAATCTCCATTTAGTTCTCCTTTAGGTGTCCCTTTAATATTGAATAGCCAATGTATACACCAATGACAGATAAAATGAATGTAATAACAGTTCCAAGAATTCCCATTACACCTTGTGTTGCCTTGACCATCTCTAACATTTGATCTGGCTTTTGACCTCTTGCAATCCATTCATTCATATATTGTTCCGCAAAGAAACATGCAGGAATGATACCACCTAAAGCATTTCCAACATGGATAAGACCTGACGCAATCGCAACCTTTAGCACACTTGGCTTATTTGATGTAGATGCGATAACATCTGCTAAAACTGCACCTATCATTGATGTAATAAACCAAGGTAGATAACCAGCTCCCATCAGAGCGAATACGCCCATGATGATGAGTTCCATCAGGGTAAATTGCCACATCTTACCAATCTTACGACTGATAAAGATTAAGATTGCTCCAGATAATAGTCCACAAACACCTGGACTAATCGCATGTCCAAATGGACCCATAAGCGAAATTATCATCATTGCCACAAAATACACAATGATATATAACGCTGTCAGTAAAAGCAAGTAATACAAAAATCCTTCATTTTTAAAACGCATTGTTTATCCTCTTTTCTATAAAAACAATTTCAATTACTTTCTCTTTTAAATGTCCCTTTAATATTACATAGCCAATGTATACACCAATCACGGATAGCACGAAGGTAATGATTGTCGCAAGAATACCCATTGTGCCCTGTGCTGCTTTTACCATCGCTAGCATTTGTTCTGGGTTTTGTCCTCTTGCGACCCATTCATTCATATATTGTTCCGCAAAAGAAACATGCAGGAATGATACCACCTAATGCATTACCAACGTGAAGTATGCCTGACGCAATCGCAATCTTCAATACACTAGGCTTTTCGGATGTTGACGCAATTACATCAGCTAATACCGCACCAATCATAGATGTAATAAACCATGGTAAATATCCCGAACCCATAAGTGCGAATACGCCCATCACGATTAGCTCCATGATAGTAAACTGCCACATCTTGCCAATCTTGCGAGTGATAAATACTAGAATGGCTCCTGACAACAATCCACATACGCCTGGACTAATTGAATCACCAAATGGTCCTATTAGTGATATCAACATCGCTCCCACAAAGTACACAATTACATATAGAGCAGTTAATAAAGCGAGTAGTACAAAATCCTTAATCTTCAAATTCATGATTCATCCCTCATTTCTATAAAAATTTGATTGAATTCAGATAGATGTTCTGCATCAAGCGATATATCTTTCTTCACTGTTTTATCTTTTAAATACACAACACGATTACTGATATAGCGAATAAACTCGTAATCATGTGATATAACGATGACACATGCTTTCTTTTTTAACTCTTGAATTTCTTTTGCGACTCTTCGCATAGATATAAGATCTAAACCACTGGTTGGTTCATCAAAAATGATAACTTTACGATTACTCAAGATTCCTAGTGCGACTTGTATACGCTGTTTCTGTCCACCACTCAAAGAGAATGGATGCGTATCTGCGTATTTTGTCAGTTGTAAATAATCCATCACGTCTCGTATATCTTTCTGACTTATCTTATGATCTGCGATTTCAAGCTCTGCTTGTACGGATGTACCAAATAATTGGTAATCCGCATCTTGCATAATATAGAAAGGCATCTCTCCATTTATTTTCCCATGCGTGCATGGGATACTCTTGCAGAGTAATCGTGCTAGCGTTGTCTTGCCAACTCCGTTGGTGCCAACAATTGCAGTGACTTCGTTGGTAAAGAAATCTAATGATATGTTTTGCAAGATATCTTTGTATGAAATATCTACTAGTGAAAGTACTTTTTCTTTCTTTTTCACTAGGTGTTTGAAATGGAATATCCATCGCAAATAAATCAAAGCTTCGTGTATCATAGTTTGAGTCTTTAAATGCCTGTTCACTATTGAAGATTTGCATCTTACCATCATCAAATAGGAAAACACGACTGATTAATCCACTTAGATAATAGAAGCGATGATCCGCAATCAAGACGGTATACCCTTCTTGTTTTAATTTCTCAACCAACGCTCTAAATACATACGTATTGTGATAATCAAGGTTGGCAGATGGTTCATCTAACAAGATGATTTTTTGTCCCAACATCATTGCGGAGGCTATCGCTACCATTTGGCGCTCTCCTCCGGATAACTGGAAGATGTCTCGATTCAATAACTTTTGAATTTTTAGCAGTGTAGTGACTCGTTGAAGTTGTGCTTCCATTACATCATTCTTACAACCATAATTCTCCATGCTGAATACAAGTTCACTGGTTGTATTCGTTGTAAAGAATTGACTACGTGGATTTTGAAATACAGAACTGATATGACGACTGATCTCTGCCATCGTCATATCCCTTGTATTTTGATCATTGAGTAAGATTTCCCCTTGCAGTGTTCCTTCGACAACACGAGAAATCAGCCCATTGAGACATTTCAGGAATGTAGATTTACCGCTACCGCTATTACCAGTCACCAAAATGGTTTCACCTGGCTGCAGCGCAAAATGAACATCTTGAATTCCTTCCGTACTATCTTGATATTGGAAGGAAATGTTCTTACCCTCTACGACATACGAACCCATAACATCTCTCCCACTAGTCCTAAACAAATCGCAACTGTAACAAGCGTATCCTTCATTCCAAAGCGAATATTGTAATAGGACGTTCTTCTTTCCGTGCAATCAATTCCCTTGCACAGTCCAGCAGATGTTAATTCATCTGCTAAAATCAAACAACGAAATAATTGTGGAACTACAAAATATCCAAAACTCTTTACGATACTTTTCATTTCAAAACGAATCCCACGCAGACGCATCGATTCATTGATATATCGTAATTCTCGAAAGAATGTTGGTATATATCGTAACGTAATACTTAACGCTATAATGAACGCTCTTGGTACATGAATACTCTGTAAAGCAGAAATTACCTCAGATGGTTGATAATCATACATCAAGATAAGCGCCACAATATATGTTGGCATCAATCGAACAATCATCATGAATAACATCGAAACAAACTGCACTACTTCAATGTTACTCAACATCAAAAGCTGTTGCCCTAAATAGAATAAAATTGTAATTCCGATAGCTTTACATAATCTTTTATATTTCTTCATGTAAAGCAAAAATAAACTACTGACAATAAAGAAATACAAAGGAATCCATCTATCATGTACAAACATTAAAAATACATGGAATCAATATATTATAGAAAAATCAAAACAAGTGGATTAATACGATATCTCACATTGCCCTCTTTCTAAAAGTTAGTTTAAATTAACTAACTGAATTATACATCCCATGTGTTTCTTCTTGCAAGAATTGCGTTAATAAATTAACAAAGGGCTAGATACGAATATCTAACCCTGTAAAATCGATTGTAATGCTTGTTCTAAAACAGCTACTGTCATCGTTGATTTTTCTAACCACGCATTCATCTGTTCAGTATTTTTTGTGTCAATGATTTCCTGTATATATAGGAATTCATTTTTCATTGGATCTTCCTCTACAACAACATCAATTTCTTCCGTAAGATTTGTCAGACGATCATATCGCTCTCCATATCTTACATATCCCGGTCTTTCAGGATAAACGATTGTGCCATCTTCTGCTTGAATTATCACAAATGGATTAGATGTTGAATCTTTTGCGGCAGTACATACCGCTTGAAAGTCTGGATACTCCATAATCAATATGCCTGATGTATCTACACCATTTTCTGCTAGGTTTGGATAATACTGTACCTTCTTTGGCAAACCAAATAAACCAACAACAAAATGGATGTTATATACATTTAAATCCATAAGGGATCCACCACCATGTGCTTTGTCAAAGGTTGGTGTAATGATACCCTTCCTAAATTCATCATAACGACTAGAATACTTGCTAAAGTTGGCTTGTACGAGTTTGATTTTTCCAATCTTTACTATTTCATCTTTTAGATGTTCATAGTTTTTACTGTATCGAGAAAGGATTGCTTCAAATAACATGCATTCATGTTTGATTGCTAGTTCTTGTAGTTCTTTAGCTTCTGCTAGAGTTACAGTAAATGGTTTTTCCACAATGACATGCTTTCCCGCAAGGATTGCATCCTTTGCATATTGGTAATGTAAAGCATTTGTTAAACCAATATAGACAGTATCAAACGAATCATCATTTAGAAATGCTTGATAATCTGTGTATTGATTTTGTATCTGGTATTTCTCAACAATTGGTTTCCCCTTTGCTTCATTGCGACACCATAACGCTGTTACTTTAATCTCAGCTCGTAACATCGCTTCGATTGCGATAGGAACGATCATCCCATTTCCAACGATACCCAACCTTCATAGACTTTTCTCCCTTTAGTCGATTAGTCCAAAGTGCTCGAACGCATGGTAAATGCCATCATCCAAAATATCTTTAGTAACATAATCCGCAATTGTCTTAACACTCTCTGACCCGTTTCCCATCGCAACGGAAGTTCCACAATAGGACAACATCGGAATATCATTTCCACTATCGCCCAATACCTATCGCATCACTGCGATCAGCACAGAAATGTTCTAGAACTTTCTCAATGCCAGTTCCCTTATTGATATCTTTATTGGTAATTTCTGCACCATAGAATTTTTTGATAGGGTCTTCGATGACACGGGTGAGGATATATTGACTGTGTAGAGCTTTTTCTAACTGATCAAATTCATGTCCATCTTCGCTGTATACACAGATTTTGTATATTTCATCATCTTCATGTGCCGCTTCTTCTGGATAAATACAGTTTGCCATTGCATTCTGTACTTTCTCCTCGTGGCTTGCATTCGGTAGTGAGAAGTATTTGAGTAAGAATTCATAACCTAATTCATTCCCATACGCCCCTGCATTTCCTTCTAATCCATACCCTAGTTTCATACCATTAATCATATCTTTTAGATACTTCAGTTCGTCTTTTGGGATTGGACTATCATAGATACATTTACGATCAGCGTAGACTTTCGCACCAGCCGCAAGGATATAACCATCAATATCATATTCTAGATATGTCACAATCTCCGCTAGGCTTCTTCCTGTACATAAGAAAACTTTATGACCATTCTGTCTAGCTTTATGGATTGCACGTAAAGCACTCTCTGGTGTTTCATTGGTTGTTGGACTATATAAGGTGCCATCAATATCTAGAAATATATATTTTGTCATATATCAAATCCTCCGCCTCTATTATAGCCAAAAAACAGACTGGCTTGTGCCAATCTGTTACATTCCTTGGATATTTGCTTTTTTTATTCTGCTCATTAGTACCGGAACCATCAACAAGCAGACAATCATCGTTACTAAGTTATACCAAAGATTATAACCTAGGGAGAACGTCCAAGCTGGTAAGCTTCCAGCTGCAGTACCCTCTGCCCAGAAATACGCACCGGAAATAACCGTAGAGAAGTACTTGATGATCATTACAATCACAATACCAAAGTGACCCTTTGTACTTGTTAGGAATAGGCCTAATGCAATGACTAAGACTGCTAATACGATACCAGCTCCTAGAGCCATTAGATTCATACCGTAAGAGTAATATACAGCAGCACATGCAGATAAACCAATTAAAGATACAACAGTTAATACAATGGGTTTGCTTGCATGTTCAAATGGCTTAAAGAGCGAAACCATTCCAACAATACTGATTGGTAGCACATAGTCTAATAGAATCTGTATTGGTTGAACAAAATACATTGGAAAACCTAATACAATTGTTAGTAAGAATGAAGCTAGTCCACACAGAACCCCATACTTCCAGCAAGATGATACGATGCAATCATCAGTGGAATTAACTCCAGTTCAATAGATCACCATTTGGGCATCTGTAGGGAAAGGTATCATATTTCCTACCATTTTTAGCGTCACATATAACGCCATGTAGATTGCCATAGAACGCAATCTTTTTAATCTGATCGTTTTTCATAAAAAATACACCTCCATTTTGAAGGCGCAAGGAATTAAAAACTGAACTCCCTACGCTAGCTTTACCTAGATCAGGTGATAAGGGTTTTTCTCAGCATGCATGCACCCCTGTTCACGAGTTTAATCATATCACTTTTCGAAACGAAAGAAAAAAGAATATTGCTTGGATGCCCCGTCCTTACAATATTCTTTATTATTTCGCATATTCCAGTGTAATTTGAGGAGGACACGGATATGCATGGTTTTTCCGGACATTATGTCAATTAGATTTTTACAAGTCTGCCCATGACTTGTAAATAAAAGGTTCAGAACACGCAGGTACTGATGCATAAAGGGTGTGTGATGGAAAGAGTGAGACATCAGTTAGCCTGTGCTAACTGTATGTTAGCAAACACTAACCCTTCCTGTCAACAAAGATTATCATTTTTGTAAAAATATTCCCAATTTTTGTTTCAAATCTCAAACTCGTTACAAAAGACAACATATATTTACGCCACATGTTTGCCCTATATCTTTGATTAATTGCTCATCTTTTTGAATGAGTTCATATTGGTTGTTTGTCATTCTAAAGTGTGCGATTCCACAGTTTGGAACAGGATTGATACCCAGTTCGGAGGCTTCTTGGAAAATATCCTCCTTCTTCAATCCAAATAAGGCTTCTAGACATACAAGATAGAAGTCTCCGTGAGAAACCAGTAATACTTTATCTTGATCTTGATGCGTATCATAGATTTCATGGAAGATAGAATTCATGCGCTTTGTGACATCGTCATACTCCTCGCCACCGACATCTCCATAATGCGTATCCATAAAACGTTTTTCCCACTAGGATCTGCCTCTTTGAATGTCATACCTTCAAGAATCACCATAGTTAACTTCACAAATCTTTTTGGTATAGGCAATATTTCCTGGGTGATATTGAGCAATAATTTCTGCAGTATCACGCGCTCTTTCCGCTGTTGAAACATAAATCGTAGAGAAAGGTATCTCCTTTAACTTCTCAGCTGCCTCTTGCGCTTCTTGAATTCCCTTTTCAGTTAAAGGACTATCACATCTGCCTTGCATACGCTCTTGGACATTAAATCTTGTTTCCCCATGGCGCATCAAATAAATATCAATTGACTTTGGATGATAGATTTGACGATACTCATTCACATTAATCGGCTCTTGGTCTAAGAAGAACTTTCCATCCTTATAATGGAATATCAACATACCTGTGTTCGGCATTAGCCGCGATCTTGTGCCTGCAGCGTTCTACATAATCATCCAGATTCATTCCAAATAAGATTTCTAAAATACGTACTGCATACGCACCATGGCCAACCAATAGAATTGTATCGCCATCACGAGATTCCTCAACGATGTTCTGCATTGTGGTACGAACTCTTTGCGCAAATCCCGAATTTGTTTCCCCACCTTCTGAAGACCAATCATCAAAGAATGGAGAATCCAAGACTTCTTCCTTGTGCACCATCTAAAAGCCAAAGGAGAACTCCTTCAAGCCTTTGATGAGATTAATGGAATATCATGATACTTACAGATTTCTTTCGCTGTATCCCAAGCTCGTTCAGAGGTTGAACAATATGCACGATTAAACGGCACATTTCTGAGTGCAGACGCAACATTTTTTGCCTGTTGAATACCCTCTTCTAGCAGTGGACTATCACACCAACCCTGCATACGACCTTTCAGGTTAAATAAGGTTTTCCCGTGTCTAACAAAGTAAAATTTTAATTCCATGTATTTTGTACCCCAATTCTTTGTATTTTTCTCTTATTTTCCACAAATAATGTTGGTAATAAATGTCGAGAATACTATAATATTTTTAGTCGTTATGATAGTATCATATACGTATATACTACATTCTGAAAGGGTATTATGAATTTTCTTAGAAATAAACTACATCTAACATATCCACAGATGATTATTCTGGGATTTGGGGCGATTATCTTATTCGGTGCATTGTTACTAACAACACCGCTTGCTAGTCAATCTGGTCAATGGACACCATTTATCAACGCACTATTCACATCAACGTCGTGTGTTTGTGTAACGGGATTGATTGTTTACGATACCGCCACATGTTGGAGCTTCTTTGGACAGCTTGTCATTATTATTCTGATCCAGATTGGTGGACTTGGTGTTGTAACGGTTATCACATCCTTGGCGCTCATCACTGGTAAACGCATTGGATATCTTGCTCGTTCTACTTTGGCAAACTCCATCTCAATTTCAGCGGTTGGTGGAATTATCCGCTTACTGCACTTCATCTTTAAGATTACATTTAGTGGTGGAAGGCTTCTTCGCCATACTCATGTCATTTACATTTATACCGGATTTTGGACTCGTCAAAGGTATTTGGTATAGTATCTTCCATTCTATCTCTGCTTTCTGTAATGCAGGCTTTGACTTAATGGGTGTACGCGAACCATTCTCATCCTTAACAACTTATGTATCCAATCCAATTATTAATATCTCAATTATGTCTTTGATTCTGAGTTGGTGGATTGAGCTTCGCCACTTGGGCAGATATCAAAAGAATATAAGTTCAAATTACATCGTTATCACATGCAGTCTAAGATCATCTTATTGATGACCGCAATCCTAGTCATATTCCCTGCAATCTACTTCTTCTTTGTGGATTTTACAGGCATGCCTTTAGGGTCAAGAATTCTAGCATCCTTCTTCCAATCTGTAACACCACGTACTGCTGGATTTAATACAGTAGACCTTACAAAGATGACTGAATCAGTATCTTCTTACAGATTATATTAATGTTGATTGGTGCTGCACCGGGTTCTACTGGTGGTGGTATGAAGATGACAACCTTCTTCGTATTAGTCACAACAAGTATGGCAATCTTTAGAAACCGTTCCCGTACAGAGAGTTTCGGCAGAACAATCCCAGAGACAGTCGTACGTAACGCTGCCACAATCTTGATGCTATATATCTCATTATGTATAGGCGCCGCTATGATTATCAGTGTCATTGAGAATGTCCCAATGGTAACCGCAATGTATGAGACCGCATCCGCAATCGCTACCGTAGGTTTAACCCTAGGTATCACGTAATTCTAACGATTATTTCAAGAATGATTTTAATCTTCCTAATGTTCGCTGGACGTATTGGAGGACTCACCCTTGATTTATGGTATGTTCCCATTCCGTAATCAATGTTTAGGCAGATGTATTGAAGAAAACGTAGCCGTAGGGCTAAATAGGAGAGTATGAAACAGATTTTAATTATTGGTATGGGTCGTTTTGGCCGTCATATTGCCCCAGGAGTTAAATGATTTAGATATTCAGGTATTAGGTATTGATAATGATGAAGATAAGGTGAGAAAGTATTACCTTATGTCACAAACGCCGAAGTTGGTGATGCGACAAACCAGATTTCTTAAAGACACTAGGGTCTTAAGAATTTTTGATGTTTGTATCGTTGCAGTTGGTGATAACTTCTTAGCTTCCTAAATTACTTCTTACCTCAAGGGAATTAGGTGCAAAGAAAGTTGTATCCCGTGCTGACGTGATACACAAGAAGTTCTTATTGACAGTAATGGCGCAGATGCAGTTGTATACCCTGAAAAGTTAATGGGTAACCAACTGCCATGCGTTATAGCAGTGATAATATCTTTGACTACATTCAAATTGGTAAAGACTTTGCGGTATTCGAAATCGCTGTACCCTAATGAATGGTTAGGGTAAGACAATCAGCCAGGTTGATGTGCGTAAACACTACAACATCAACATCATTGCGATTAAGAAAGATGACGATATCTCTGTTACACAGGTGCTCTCATATACTCAACTCTGAAGAATCCTTATTAGTATTGAGGAAAGACAAAGATATCCGCAGTGCTTTCCATATCTTGGGTTGGTTCTCTTTCGATTGTCTTCGATATGCAATATCCCTCCTTCATTTTGATAGGTATGACTTGGGGAGATTCCAAAATGTTTCTATACAATCGACTAAAATATAATGGATCTTGATATCACTACATTCCAAGCAGCCTCGGTTACTGAATAACCCCTTCAGTAATAAATCGGCTGCTTTTCTTAATCGCAAACGAATTAGATAGTCGATAGGACGAATATGGTAGACTTTGTTGAACTTATAGGAGAAATGTGCTTCATCCATCTGTGCAGCTTTAGCTAAATCCTTTAACTTTAGATTCTTATGATAAAGAAGTTTCCATCAGTTCAATCGCATTTTTCAATCTGTAATAACTCCTGATTGATGTATGAATAGCCAAAGGAACTAAGAATCAGTTGTTGTGCGATTAAGTTACGTTGAATCTGGTCATCCCAGTTTGCACGCATAACACTATTCTTCAAACGATTCAATAACTCAATGGAACTACTATCTTGAAGCGCAGAAATTTCCTATACCATGTTCATAATATCGCTACTACCGTGACATGGTACCTCTGGAGTCATAGTAGATGTTCAAATGAACAAACGGTTCTTTTTAATTTACTTTCAAATATAACTCTCTGATTTTTCGCACCATGAATAATATGATTTGGACTTGCATGAAATGTTTGGTCATTAAAGAAATGCTAGCAGTTCTGAAAGAGATAAATAAAGGCACTATGCGTTGTATCATAGGAAATCTCTTTCCCACTTTCTTTTGTCTGTAACGAAATTCCCGTTATCAATAATTTACGACTTGTATATTCTTTCTGACAAGCAATCACAAAGTCATTTTTCTGCATCTTTCACCTCTTTTTATACAATCTTTCTTACATGGATAATATTTTACATAATTATCCATGTTTTTCTACTATTCTACATTTAAAATATTAGACTTTCCATCTATAATGATGCGGTGGTTAGTTTGCTCTAACTAACTTAATTGAAAGGTATGACATCAATTCAATGATAGCGAAGTCGAAGCAGGATATTACATTTCCATATCTATTACTGTTCTTATGCGTCTGTTTAGGAATCTCTTTACTGGTTGCCGTATCTCTGAGGTGCTGTTAAGATTCCTATCGTAGATACATATCAGATTATCATCAAACAACTTCTTTCATGTTGGAAATGTGAATCATATTGCGAAATCTACGAGTGCGATTGTGTGGAATATACGTAGTCCTCGTGTCATTATGGGACTCATCGCTGGTGCAGGTCTTGCGCTTTGTGGTAGTACGATGCAGACGACGGTTAATAATCCCATCTGTGAACCATATATATTGGGAATCTCCGCAGGTGCGACATTTGGTGCAACGCTCTCTGATTATCCTAGGACTAAAATCCTTAGATTGGTTTTGGGTGCCTTCCTTGGCGCAATCATCGCAACGATTATCGTATTGGTTATTGCTTCTGCTGGCAAAAAGATTTGCAACCACAAGCCTTTGTATTATCTGGCGTTGTTGTCAATGCACTCTTTAGCGCAATTTCCAACTTCATCATCTCCATCGGCGCAAACTCCGACAATATGATGACTATCAAATTCTGGACCATGGGCTCTCTTGCCAGTTCCTCTTGGGGAAGTATTCTCCTTCCATTCATCCATTATCTTGGTTCCTGTCTCTTCTTTTATGACGCAACACCGCATCATGAGATGCAATGTTAATGGGAGATGAAGTTGCCATCACGTTAGGTATTTCCTTACAGAAATACAGAATGATTTACATGCTAGTCATTGCGTTTATCACTGGTATTCTCGTTTCAAGTTGTGGAATTATCGGTTTTGTGGGACTCATTAACCCACATATCAGTAAAAGCCCTAGTCGGAACAAGTCACCAGAAGATGATTTCTATCTCGGTAATCCTAGGCAGTCTCTTTGTGATGAGGCAGACGTACTAGCACGCTGTCTTTTACCTAATACAGAACTACCAATTGGTATCTTTGCAGCACTGGTTGGTGCACCGTTCTTTGTCTACATTGTCATTAGAATCAGAAAGGTGGTTAAAGTATGGATCTCATTTTGTAAAGATGTATGTTATTCCATCAAAGGATAAAAATTCTGAGACCACGTTTCCATCAATGTAGATAAACAGCGCTTTGTTACCATTCTTGGCTCAAACAGCTGTCGGAAAAGACCACCCTACTAAAGAATATCTACCGTGTTCTAAAGAGATTCTGGCGAGATTTTTATTCAACAGCAAAAACATTGATGATTTGCATTTAAGAAGCCGCAAAGAAAGTTGCGAGTCGTAGCACAGTTCAACGAAATTAATTTCGATTGCAGTGTTAAAGATATGGTTCTTCTTGGTCCGAACTACCATATCCCGTTTATGCAATCGGAAACACATAAAGACTACGAAATCGTTGAAGATGCTCTCCAGAAAGTTGGCATGCTAGATAAAGCAGACCGCTCCTACCTTTCCTTATCCGGAGGAGAAAAACAACGTGTTGCCTTAGCCCGTGCTGTTACGCAACAACTAACTACTTCTATTGGATGAACCAACCAATCACTTAGATATTCGATATCAAATTGAAATCCTACAAATCGTAAAGAACTTAAATATCAATGTTCTTGCGGTACTACGATATTCAACACATGTCGCTATTCAGATTATATCTATCTGATGAAACAAGGTGCATCCCTATGAAGGCACCATACAACAATCACAGAACAATCGATGCACGATGTATATGGCATCAACTGTAAACTAACATGGACCCCTGATCAACAGGCATTAATAGAGTATATATGAAAGGAAAACTCATGAAAAAATTATTAAACGCTACACTCGCTGCAGTATTATCATTCTCATTGATTGGTTGCAACAAATCCTAACATCCCAAAAGGATAGCACAACAGCTACTACAAAAACACAGCGAAACAAAAGCAGAAGCAAAACGTGTCAGTAACAATCACAACTACAACGCTGATGGTACAGAAATCCAACAAACTTTTGAAAAAGCTCCAGAACACGTTATTACAAACAACCTATCTGCCACAAAGATCTTAATCGATTTAGGTCTACAAGATAAGATTGTAGGTATGCTTGATCCAGATAACAAGGTTACAGACAGCTACGCTGAAGCAATCGAAAAGATTCCACACATCGGCGATAAGAAGACAGTATCTCAAGAAGTAGCTCTCCTTGCAGCAGATGCAGTTATCGGTGAAATATGATGTTCTCAGACAAGTCACTTGGAACTGTAGATACATGGAACCAAAATGGTATCAGCATCTACTCCCAAAAGGCATCTGTTTCTAACATAGAACAAAGCTTAAACAACGTTATTGAAGACATCATCAACATCGGTATCATCTTCAACGTACAAGAAAAAGCAAACGCATACGCTAAGAAGCTACAAGAAAGAGTTGATTCTGTACTATCCGCAAATAAAAATCAACCAAAGGAACTAAAGAATGCACTCATCATGTGTGCATACAATGATGAAACATATGGTGCATATAAGTCAGCACTACACAGAAAGTGTTCTAAATGCATTTGGTTACACGAATATCGTAGCAGGAACTTCTGGATTAACTCTAGAAAACTTAGTTACATCTGCACCAGAATTCATCATCTACGTTACAAGCGACCGCAATCAGAAGTTAGATGCTAACGCTGTAGAACTCATGAAGAATAACGCAGTACTTGCTGATGTTCCAGCAATCAAGAACGGTAAGATTCTAACAATCTCATATGATGAATTAATGGATTACGGTCCATCTGTGATTGATGCACTCAGAACAATCAACTCATTCTAAAAAATAAAATGATGATTCCAAACAAAACTATCACTACTACAACACTACGATCCAAATCAGCATATCCACTCATTCTATGCAATGATGGTGACCTACAACATCTATGCACTTGCAAGAAAAAAGCAATTCTCGTAGGGACTACTACCAGAAAATAGATTAAAATGATTTATACGCCATGGCAAGCAGAAGCTACCAGAGCAGGCGCAGAAAACTTTTGGTGGACAAGCAGATGAATATCACAATGAACTGATTCAATAACGTTCTGCCAGAACTTCAAGTAGATATTCTATCGATACAAACAAAATCATTTGTAGGCTATTCATGGGAGGATTGAGCGCCGTATATAGTTTGTATCGAACAAACATTCCTAGTGCAATATTCTCTATCTGTGGTTCCTTCTGGTATCCAGAGTTCATTAACTTCTGCAAAGAGAATCCCGTTATCAATCAAAACGCTAGCGTTTACCTATGTAACGGGAAAACAAGTATTCATCACCACAATATTCTAGATACAGCTCCACAATGTGCAGAAGAAATCCACACTTTGATTCATAAAGAGTTAAATGGCATTACTTCTGTATTCGATGAGTTTGGACACCATGAAAATCTAACCAATCGTTATAAAGCTCTATCCGATTGGTTAGAGAAACAACTATAAGTACAACATAACAAAAGGCGCTAGTTTTAGCGCCTTTTGCCTATATTGAATGATACTACCCCCCCTATAACAAGAAAAGACCTCCGCATGGTCTTTTCTTGTTTTTATTTAATAAGGGGATAGAATTTCACTGATGCTTGCTAAGGGGCAATCATTCAGGGCAGATATTCTTATCTGCACCCTATATAGATACAAATTGTGTCACTCAAATATGGCAAGATTTTTGTAAAATTATGTGATGTATTATCCAAAATTCTTGTGATGCTAGCCTTATTCTTTTTGCAATAATGTTACGAGTGGAGAATTGACCACCTATAGCAGCTACACTGGAATGCGAACATTTACATAATAGTCTGCACTATCGATAATACCCTTTTCCATCATCTCAGGAAGAACACAAACGACATCCATCATACGAACATTGGTATAGCCTTCTTGGTGGAAAAATTCGTGTGACAGTTAGAGCAAGTCAAACTTATTTGCATAATACCACCGATTAACATTAATACAAAACAGATTACGATACCAATCTTGCTAACTTACCAGCACCTTTTTTGGTATGCAGTTAGTGTCAAAAATCCCATCATAGCTCACCAAGTAGTGAGATATGATCCTAGTTGTCCAACAATGACAATGAGATTGCGCTAACAATAACACCAGCTAAAGCAACGCTGTGCCTAATGCGTAGTTTTCAGCACTACAACAGGTGCTGCGGCTTGTTCTACAGCACGTTCCGTCAACATCTGATTCGCAACTTCTTCTGTATAGAAGTGAATTACACCACGATTAATAAATACTTTTGTATCTGCAGGTTCTAATGTTTCTTCAGCACAGTTAGAATAACCCATTCATATGGGACCAGTTAATAACTTCTGGAATTGAAAAAATAACATTCTTCGCTTTTTTCCATTTTGCAGTTAAAGCTGTTTTTGAATGTGATAGTCACAACATTCCATTTGCTTTTGCACTGTCAACCTTCTTCACTGCACTTACAAGTCCACGTAGATTTAAATCATTTGGCTTTACGATTGTCTTGGTCAACAAGACTGAACTTTGGCGATAATCGTATATACATTTTGAAATGTTGTTAATGCATATGTATATCCCATTTCTGTAGCACTAGCTACCAGCATCCTTATCGTATGCAATCCCTAATCCACTTACGACTCTTCCTAAAATAGTATAGTCTTTCATATTTCCTCCATATAATAAAAGATAGATTACTCTATCTTATTTTCACCATAACTATTCTACTATCTCTAGCATGAATGCAGCAGTAGCCATATTTGCCACAAAAGACTTCTTTTCTTTCAGCGCTTAAATGACCAAAATGTGCCTTTGTAGAACCTTACCGATTCTTTCCACAATATGTTCTGTAACTTCTTTACCTGTTGTGAGTTGGTACAGCATGCTCCATATCTGCTCTTACCGTTGCGATATTCAAAACGAATGAATTTTCCTTTTGCTAACTCGGCGAGAGATCTAGAAACAACTGCCTTGTCCATCTTACTACATTCAACTAATTCTGTGTTTGTTAAGCCTTCAGGGTTAAAGCATAAATATAATAGTAACATTGTTTCTGCCCATATAAGCTTTGTCGATTTGATTTCTTCCGCCTTAATTGCTTGAGATGCAATGACTAAATGCATTTTATTGCAACTACGAAATCACGGCCCTTTTTGTTCATTTTGTTCTTTTTCCTGCTTAATTATCATTCGAATGAGTGGCATCTAACCACCGTCACTACATACCGACAATTTCTATTATAAGTATTATCAAAATAATTTACATAGTTTAGTTAAAATAAATTTTTATTATTTTGTACATTTTTGAACATCTGTGTGAAAAATTTTTCAAAAAGTGCATGCATGTTTGTCAGACAACATGCATGCACTTCATATAACCTGTATTATACGATCGTTTAAGCCTTGCCAGCTGCTTCTGTATAAGCACTGATAATCCAATCATGATTGATACGTGGAAAATCTGTTTCGTCAATCGTGAAGCGATCTTTATCTACTTTCATCTCTTCTTCAAGAACACTAACTGGTATAAGGAATGACATTCCCTTATCATCTGCTCGTACATTAATCTTCATTACATCGTTTTCAGTATGTTGATATTCAATACCAGTAACATCTTCTGTAGTTCCTTTTTTATTGTCGATATACTCAATAAAGCTGTCATATTTTGCAAGCTCTACCATGATGTCATCTACACCATCTTCAAAAATCTGTATTTTTTCAGCGAATTCTTGTACTGTAGCACAACGTCTTAACTTAAATCCTTGCTTTACAAGCGGCTGTGCTAACTGTTTCAAAGACTCTGCAGGCTCTTGTTGACTAAGCCAAATCAAGAATTTTCTTGATGGATCAGAATACACAAGTGGTGGTTGGATCATGAATGCATGTTGGCAATGAGGACATGTATGTCTAAAAATATCTCCACTAATGCACGCTTCCTTGAGGTCTGGATCTTGTTCGGCGTTGATTGCTGTATAGATTGTTGTATCAAATTCCTTATGACAACAAGGACAAGTATATCTAATATCTTGGCTTTGGCTCATGTTATTCTCCTAACTCTTCATAGAGATTCCAGAAAAATCAATCCCTAATTTCCCTGTCTCATTTACAATCTTTTCTAACACTTCTGACTCTTCTTCGCTGAGTGTTTCTCCACCAAATAAGATAATCAAATGTGCTTCATCATCTGTGTAATATAGGGATTGCCATACTTTATCTGTAAGTGCAATCCAATATCTTGACTAGGTTCTTCATCTACTTCACCTACAACAAACGGCTCATGGTTCCTGTTAAGCGTACTGTTATCTCGTGGATAATAGAACCATGCATGACACCTGCTAGTACAGTATCTGGATAGAATGGATCACGTAATGCGTCTAATCTTTCATCTTTTCGCAAACGTCGTAAGTCTTCATCCTTCGTTTCTGTCTTTTCAATCCATGAGGCATTCTTCTTTACCATTTGCACCGTTTCATTAACAACTCTGACTTCACGATTGCTACTTGTTCCATCGTATAGAACCCAAGCATCTCAGGATGTATCCATTCCTCTAAGACATGTTTCCCATGGAATTACCGATGGATAGCATTAAACATCAACATTCCATCTTCTATACAGTACGCTGAACATACCGCATAACAATCATCCTGATGTACTTCAATCTTATCTTTTAACAGTTCTGTTAGATCATCCGCTCAATCGTAATATACTTCGATACATCACTGTAAAATTTGGTTCTGCGACTTTCATCCATCAATCCTCCTTCCTGAGTGAAAAATGACAGGTCTTTACGACCTGTCATTATTCTATGATGATTTGTGATTAACGTCTTCTTCACCCTAAAAATTCTTAGTGAGTATAGGAACATATTGACGAAGTCTAGATATAACTGCAATGCACCGCAGATGGCAAGTTTATCTCTTTGATCTGTTCCATCAGCTCGACATATAGTAGAACTGCTTGATACGTTGAATGTCAAATGCTGTATAAATCGAAGATAAATAGTCCAAGATATGCAATCAATAGATTATCACGTAATGCTGGAATAAAGATGGATACGACACTGCGATGATTAACGCAAATAATCCTCAAGTAAGATTCCTTGATACTGTTAAATCAACATTTGTAACATGACCAATCACTGCACAACTGATAAATAAGATTGCCAGCAAATACAAACGCTGGAATACAACGCCTACTCCATACGCAGAGTGAGAATAACGCCAAATGTAGCACTCACTAGAGCTGCGTATGTTAAGAACAATGCATTACAGCGCCTTTTGATAAACGTGTAATTGCCGCATTGAGAGAAATTACTAATACCAAACTGTGATATCAATAAACCAATCTGGATAAAAATGCAAAATCGCTCAAAGAGTCACGATACGTGCTAATGTTCCTCTTGTGACTAGGAGTGGTAGAAAAGATGCACGCAACTGCTGCTGTAATCGTTAAAGCCAATTCCATGTGTAAATACTTTTGTTATATAAACTGAGACCAGCTTGATCATCACAGCTCCATAAACATTGTTTTCTGTCCATTCACTCATTATTAAGTCCTCCTGACAATATTATTATATGACTATTTGACCTAAAGTCAAATTGCATGTTTTAAGATTTGTTTTATTTTTGATACCAATATACCAGTCATCTAGCATTTTCTTGACGTTGTATGGCGTTGTTATTTTCAAACTATTCTACATCCATCTGATGATGGAGACCACATATACTGTCGCTTTGCGAGTGTGAGAATGTTTCGAGATCTCTTCTTTAACTTCTTCAAGGGATTTCTTCCTTCAAAATAACCTTCCCATTCACGATAGCCAATTCCCTTCATACATGCATCTGTAAAAGATACCCCATGTGTAATAAAGCTTTCTACCTCTTGTTTTAAACCTGCTTGAAACCATCTTTTCTACACGTGCATTAATGCGTCATAGAGTTCTTCACGCGGCATTATATGTAATATTGTGCGTGTCATACAACATACGATGATCTTGTTCTGCTATCATCTCACTCTGTACTTTTGAGCTTCTTCTAGCAATGGTCAGACTTCGTAATAGGCGCTGTCGATTGTTTTGGATGAATCTTCTCCACTTTGTTTTGAGATCTCAATTCTACTGAGTTGCATGTGCAGTTCTTTCATTACTGTAGTTTTTCTAGAGTCTGCATCAATACCAGCACCACTTTCATCACTGAACTGAGTAATCCTTACCAGCATGCCCTTAATATGAGTCCAGTACCACCACGATAATCATCGGTTTCTCACTATTGTCTATTAAATCTCTCGCTTTGCTTGAAAGTCACAACTATGTACTAGCTTTGTTTGGTCGTATAGATATCAATCAAATGATGTGGTCTCCATCCATTTCTTTGACTGTCACCTTGCCAGAGCCAATATCAAAGCCTTCATAAACCTGGATGGTCTCCACAGTGATTTCTCCACTTAACTTCTTTGCGTTCAACCGCACAATCACTCTTCCCTACTGCAGTAGGGGCCAACTATGATAATTACTTTTTCATCGTAAGAATTCGCTTTACTAAGGTCTTTTTCATCCAGTGTGATCAAGGTTGGTCTACCATGTGGACAATGATATGGATTTTCACATAGAGATAATTGACGCACAACTTCCTTCATTTCATCCATTGTTAAGCTACGATTAAAGCAGAATGGAATGATGACAAAGCCATTGTCGCAATCTTTTTCTTTTCACGCTGCATATTTTATATCCCGATCAGTTTTTAAACAGATCAATTACATCATTCAAAAATTGTGTCTCATCAATATCCTGCATCCATACTGGGACACTATGTGCAACTAGTGTATCTTTTTCCAAATGGTTCAAATACGACATGGATATCTTCCACTGCCGCATTGATTTCTTCAACCCAGTCTTACAAGATCGTTACTGCATGAGTTGTAATTGGCACTAAACAGTCCATCATCACGGGATCTTGGTTTGGCTTTGCTATACTCTTCATAATGACACGCTCTTGTGCCGCATGTTGGTCGATGATGACTCGTCCCTTCTCTGTTGCACAGGGATGAATTTCTCAGTGGAGTTGACCGATGACTTCCATCGGTGGAAAGACTTGTTTCTGAGGCTTATATTCGGATATTCTTGCTCAAACTGCGTTGAGACACGTTTGAGTTTCAGCTTCTGTTCCTGATTTCTTCTTCAAAGTTATTTCTTGTTTCTCAACTTTTTACTTCTTGTGCGGTAAAATAACTGGCTCAATAACGGATTGTCTGCGCTCTTGTTCCTTACGATACTCTGCTTCCTGTATCAAACGGTCAGTATCGAAAAGAAATTGGTTGATAATATTCTTGTCTTACTTCACGAACTTCCGCCGCAGGCGCAAGAACAGTGCCACGTAACATATTTGCGACATTGTTTTTAATAAGTGTTTCTAGTTGAATTTCCTTTGATAAACGTACTTCCCATTTGGAAGGATGTACATTTACATCTAAAAAGATGAGGATCCATTGCTATATCTAAGACACAAATTGGATATCTACCCTTTACAATGAAGTCTTCATGAACCATCTTGTACTGCTTTTATATAATTTATGAGGTTCTTACCATTCTACCGTTTGAGAATAGATTCATTCCTGTGTACGGCTAGCACGTGTGATATTTGGTTTAATGAGACAACGCTTACACTATAATCAAAATCACTAAAATCTACAGGAATCGCATTCTCTGCGGCCATTCTGCCAAACACCTGATATACAACCTCTAAAAGATTACCCTGTCCGCTAGTGCGGAAGGATTCTCTATCATCACTGCGCAAAATAAATGCAGTCTCTGGATGGGATAACATAGACTTGAAACAACATCCTGAATGAGAGATGCTTCATATGCAGCAGGCGCATGTCAAAGACGATACGCAGGTGTCTGATAGAATGAGACCTTCTACTGAGATTTCTGTTCCTGATTACATGGATATGGTGTAACACTTTCCGTGTGCCGGCAGCGACAACTCTTGTCGCATCCTGCCATCAGATGTGCGTATGCCACCATCCCACGATACAGAAGCGATCGATGGTAGTGCTTCGCCTCGAAAAGCCCAATGTGTGGTGGACCATAAATCATTCTGCGTGATTGAATCTTTGATGTCGCATGACGACCAAAACAGAGTTGTGCATCCTGTATCCATACCACAACCATTATCAATGACACTAGCGTTGGATTCCACCTTCTGTGATATTGACCTCAATGCAGTACTACTGCATCAATTGCGTTTCTCCACAGGTTCCTATAACGACACCCATCGGTCTTTCTGCGACTTCACCAGCCGCAATCATATTCGCTGTTGTGTATCTAATTGTTTAATTTTTCCCATATTTTTACCTGCGTATATTATATGCTATAGATTTATGAAAAGAGGTTACTCATGCGTCTAAAATGAATTCCGTAAAGAAACTGTCATCCATCACGTTTTATCGCCTGTGCTGCAGTCGCAAAGAGCGAAGAAGAAGCCAGCATACATCGACTTCATCCGTGATGAATTCCGTGATGCGACGCATGCATGTACTGCATATATCGTCGGAGAAAACGATGCGTATCAAAAATCGATGATAATCATGAACCTGCAGGTACTGCTGGCATCCCTATCCTCGAAGCAATTCCGCAAAGCAGGATTATCTGATGACAGTAGTCTCGTCAATGCGTTGCTGAGTGGGATCAGACTTTCCGGAGCTGGTGGATTAATTCTGCTGCATACGGTGGCAGCAACCACAGCAGTTTGCAAGATGCCTATAAAGTAATAGATGTATGTCTATCGCTACCTGGCATGTGAAATATCCCATATGAATATATCGGTGGCGTGAAAAGCTGGATACGCAATCATACAAGTGATGCTGGTTTTGATTATGATGATAACTGCACATGCATGCTTTTGCAAGTAACGAAGAAAACTCTACAAGACACGATTCTCAGACCCTAACAGAGGAGGTGCAGAAATAGAAAAACAGGTTCCACTCTTTACGAAGGACGCTGTCGATGAGATAACTATACAAACATGATATTCATATCAACGTTTGTGGAGATACTATCTACTGTTCCGGCATGCTATACTGCCAGATGCTAAAATGATAATTAAAGTTTGGTGGAGGAATAATCTACTGCCAAAAATCATAATCATGTAGATAATTTATATCAAATACTGTCTCAAAATAATTGAGAACTGCTGTATACCATTGCTTGGTAGCCAGCATTTTATATGGTTCATCATGTAACAGCAGCTTGCGTACGCTCTCAGAGGTCGTATTTTTCTATCGATCTGTCGCATGACTTACTTCTTCTAAAGTCAAATACAATCGAGTTGTGGTTTGTGTTCTTTACACGTTCTAGGACAAAGTCCGCCTCAGCACGTGCTTCTTCTGCAGAAACCGCTTGAGAGAAGAAATAAACACCCACATCAATTCCATTTCTATTGCCTTGGATGTTCTCTTCAAAGTATGCATCATCCATCAGAGCACCTGTTTCCATACCCACGATATCAGCACGAATCATCGCAAACCACACCGCTGTTTTCACTGTCGACCAATCGATTGACTTTTGGTGGATGAGACATCAATACCAATCACAGACGTCTATGAATCATCCTCATAGGTTGGAAACCCATTACGCCATGTTAGGGTATCCAGTTATATGTATGCATGTTTGGATCAGTCTCAACAAGCTGTTCCTCTAGTGAAAGAATTGTCTGTACGTATATGCATATAACATGATGCGGTGTCATTAATATAAAACAGATTGCTCACCACTGTAGCAATGGCCCACGTTCTTTTACCTTTTTCTACGATAATATCTCATCACTTCACATCGTTCTAAAATCCAAGTAATGAAACTAGACAAAGAACTTTCCAAGTGTATGTTGAGAAACGAGTATCAGCAAGAATAACTGCATATATAAACTGTGATTATGATCATTGAGAACTGGTTCCTCTCTTCACTGTCGCAAAAAGAGACCATACACAAAAATGACATCGACAGAGCATTGCCCATGCCATAGTGCTTCAAGCGTCTGGAAGAAAATAAATATTCCGCGAGTAATATAAATACTGTAGGAACAAATATAATTCTCGCCACATCACCAGTATACATTCTCTGGTTTTTGTCCTTTCTCTGCGGTTCAAATAACAATATGATAAATATTTCCCACATTATTAGTCAATTCCACAGGTGATACATCATAGGATTAATATTCACCAATCAGATTCAATATCACAATAACAACTGATACGAAAATGATATCTCAACACCTTGGAAAAGGATTTTCACACCTTCCATAGTGTAAGATCAGACTTGTAGAAATGAAACCTCGAAAATATACTCTCTTTACAGCCTCGGGTTGGCATTGTTCTATCTGATTTCTACAACCTTGCTGCACAATAGCCGCAGAACTTGCTTTTGTTAGATATCACTTTTCCACAATTCTTACAAATCATTTGGCACCTCCGCAATAGGACTTCATTATAACACTATTAATTAAAAATCTATTTAGCGTCGTGATAATTTAGCAATTCTGCTAGTTTACCAGAATAATTCTACTATCTTCTAGCATGGTCTTTTGTTTTAACGTTGTAACTAAAATACAGTAGCAGTGTTAAGAATGTATGCCAACTCATTTGACGTCTGGCCAGTTTTCCACTGCACTCTATGTCTGACGAGAGATACTAGAATCATGCATAATTTCTTCTGCGACTAATACGAGACGAAATACTGGTAAATCATCCGTTAACATTTTAATATATGATTTCTTATCTGATGTTGATAACATCGAACTTTTTCATTTTGACATCACAAACTCCTCCATAATGACTATAGATAAATTATGCTGTTGTTATTTTCATGGTCAATGGGACCGTTTGCATGAGATTTCATATTGCATATATATATTCTCCTAATGTACGTTCTATCACATTATAGTTTAATGCAAAGGTACATATATAGTCACTTCCATAATGAGATAATCTATGTCTGTTGTCCACACGATTCATATCTATCATAGCAAGACCATTTTTAAGTTGTCCTCAATCTGAGTTTCTCAAAGTATGACTAAATTCATATCACTATTCTGGATTTATGGTTATCTTGCCTTTCCTCTTCAAAGCTTTCTTGAATTAAAGCGTATTGAAAACTTTAAAAGTAATTCCTCATCTGGCAGTCCCATCAATATCGCATCATCATGTATGTCAAGATTCATAAAACTGACCATTAACAATCACCCTTTTTCAATACCGAGCAGCTTCAACATTTTCTAAATCTTTACTGCATATACATTTGAGACTGGATTAAATAATATCCGACGTTTCATTTTCAAATGGAAATGGTTTTGTCATATCGCCTTGAACTGTGTTGATTTTGGCTTCTCTTTCCAGCAACCTATCATCTCTTTTGTACTGTGATTTAGAAAAATCCATTATAGTGACATCATAACCTTTTACAGCGAAACCGGTCCTTGTTGTCCACCACCACAAAGCCAAACCTCAAGATCTTTTTCCGTTTTGCTTTTTCAAACCATTCTTTTGGAACTCCCAACAGTTAATGCTACAGAAATTGTTATTCTTCTTCTAATTCATCATGTGTCAATGGTTCCGTATAGTCATATTCATCCATCTTCTTGATACTATACAATTGTTCATTTTATAAATCTCCTTGTAATTTTATATTATCTGTCACTGTCTTTATCTATATAGTGGTTTTCTACATTTATGCTGTTTTTCTGTCTCACGTTTCCTGTCAGAGGTCAAGGGTGAGTATTTCTTTATTTTCAAGTAAACGACTACCTGGTTGCAATTTCCCCATCCATAAATAGTCTAAAACGAGGTTTTACGACTTTGAGCTTCTTTATCGACCATAGTGAAACCACTTCTTTTTTGGAAACTATCTCTTTGTGACATCTTTTTCTGCATTGATTTCCAACAACTTATTTGTTAATTGGTTTTCAATACGACGTAGTTCAAGCTGTGCAGCTTCACGCTTGTCACGGCCTTCCTTCTGGATGTTCAATACTTCATCCAATGTAGAAATTAACTGTTCGTTTGTATGTTGTAATGTTTCAATATCAACAATACCACGTTCACTCTCTTTCGCTGTATCAACTGTTGCCTGGTGCAATGTTTCCGCATTCTTCTTGAGAAGCTCATTCGTCATGTTTGTAACTTCACGTTGTGCTTCCATTGCTTGCTTGGAGTGTGTGATACCTAAAGACAATACAATCTGGTTCTTCCAGAGTGGAATTGTATTCGCAAGAGTACTCTGAATCTTTTCAGTCATAAGAGTATCGTTGTTCTGTACCAAACGAATCTGTGGTGCCATCTGGATGGAAACCTGTCTTGTTAGTTCAAGGTCATAGAGTTTCTTTTCAAAACGTACACAAGCCTGTTCTAAATCATTTGCCTTCTGTGCATCTTCAGGTAAGCCTGTCTGCTTTGCCTTTGCGATTAATGCAGGTAATTCATTTGCACGAACTTCCTTCAACTTCTTACGTCCAGCAATGATATACATGCTTAATTCCTTGATGTTTACTTGGTTACGTTCATAGAGTTCATCGAGTAAAGCGATATCCTTCAATAATTGAATTTGATGATCTTCTAAGACACCTGCAATCTTTTCAACGTTAGCTTCTGCCTTGTCATAGCGAGCTCTGAACTCTTCAACCTTTGACTTACCTTTTTCAAATAAGCTTGCGAAGAATCCCTTCTTCTCATCAGAGTCAGATGTATTCTTTAAATTTACAACAAGATCTGTGAGGATATTTCCAATCTCACCTAAGTCCTTTGTACGTACATTCTGCAATGCTGTATTGGAGAAATCTGTTACTTTCTTCTGTGCAGCCGAACCATACTGGAGAACTGTATTAGAATCCATGATATCAATCTTCTGTGAAAGTATCGATTGTCTTTTTGTTCTGCATCACTAAATTCTGTTTGCCTCAATTGGGTCAATAGATTTTAGTTTCTCATCTTCTTCAGCAGCTTTTTTTGCTTCTAAGTCAGCTAACTGCTTTTGATTTTCTTCTTGAAGCTCATCAGGCGTAAGCGTAAGTGTGATTTCTGGCTCTGTTTGTGTCTGTGCTTGTGCCTGTGTTTGTGTTTGATTTGTATTATTTTCGCTCATGTCATTCCCCTTCTGTTGTATATAGATTTAGTATACCACGTTGTTTTTTAATTGATATTCATTTTTTTCTCACGCTGTCTGCGAATCAGATATGTGATAAGTCTGATGATTCCTAACAGTGCTACGATTGCGATAATGATTGCTAGATAGATACGATAGCCAAAAGCTGAAGTGTTTTGGAAGAAGCGTATGAAGCTAAAATGCTTATCCTTGATCTTCTGATCTCTTGCGGTTTGGTACTGTGCTTTCATCTCAGATACTCCATTTACTTTATCCATATCTGAGATATAACGTGTGATTGCTTGCCATTCTTTTAACTCAGTTCCATCCGCATTGTACAAAATCATATCTGAAAAATCTTTGATTTCATGACCTGAGGCATCATATGTATGAATGTCTAGCTGATTAAATGTCTTCTTACCCACCGATGGCAACATATTTGCGATATACAAGTTCGTTACCACAGGATATAACTTATCCTTTTCTACAGGTATATAGAAGCCTGCATTCGTGCGAACTTCCGCATCGACTACATGATTTAAGATAAAGCGGTAATCAGAGTAATGATACTGCATGCCACTAAAGTATAGTTGTCCATCCACCATCATATCTTTACCCACACTACGATCTAGCTCTGCAACTTTGATTAAATCAGAGCCCTTCATATATACACGAATCAGTGGATATCCAAGTAAACCGTCATTTCCTTTGCCAAGGTTTACCGCATCGTATACTTCCCCAACTGTGATATCACCCTTCACAAGTCCAGAGCGAATAATTCCCTTTGCGGTCAATCCTATCGTAAATGAAGTATCTTTGGTTGTTAACTTGCTTGCATATACATAGGCATCCGTAATGAGATCTGCCATAGAGTTTCCTGTAAAGGCGGAATAATCTTCATACACATCCGTTAGTGGGAAGTTTGTATACCCAATCGATTGGTCCATTGTATATCCATATTGCTTGAGATAATTTTCATTTACATCCGTTTTATATTCTTGAATCTTTGCGCTAATTGTTTGATCGACTGGACTTTCTGCCGTAATAGGAATCAATTGATAATCAATCTTCTCTTTTGTCTTTGCGTTGATATCTAACAAACCAAGATACTTACCAAAACATCCCGCAGATACAATCCATGTTTTATTCTTATGAATCGGTTCTGTTAAAACAGTATGGGTATGACCACTGATAATAACGTCGATACCATCTACCTTCTGTGCAAGGATTTCATCCTCTGACTTACTAGGGTCTTTATTTGTGCCACTATGAGAAAGGCAAACAATCACTTGTGCACCTTCTTCTTTCAGTTTCTGAACCATCTTCTTGGCTACTTCGATACGGTCAGGGAAAGTGTTACTACCAGCAGCTGTGTAATAGACACTGTCTTCACCCATTACCCCAAATAAGCCAATCTTATATCCACCACGTTCAATGATTTTATATTCTGCACCACCGTGATCTTCCCAGGCTTTCTTTAACGCCTGTGATTCTTCATCCTCACCAAATGTAAGATTACTACAAAGAATTGGAGGAGTATTGGTAGAACTTTCAATCATCTTTGTAAGAGAAGCGACACCATAATCAAACTCATGGTTTCCAAGTGTTGTCGCATCATAACCCATCATTCCTAATAGCGATAAATCGGGTGCACTCTTTTCAAATAAGGCATTATAGAAAGTACCCATTGAAAAATCACCTGCATCAACCAGTATCGTATGATCGTTACGATTTGCCGCAATGGTTCCTGCTAGTTGTGCATATCCACCAATCACTTCTGGTTCACCAGTCTCTGTATTCGTCACGCGATAGGAATCGATATGATCATGTAAGTCATGCGTAAATAGAATACGTACCGTCGAACTATCATCCGATTTCTGGTTCTTCATCAGCGTATACAACTGTGGAAATCGTACTTGTAAGTACGGTCATCACAGTTATGATTTTTAATAAAAATTTATTCATGTTGCTAGCACCTCTGCGCTTTTGATTATATCATTTTGCATATTGAAAAGAATGAGGAAACCCCATTCTTTAACATTTTTCAACAATTTTCACTTTATTATGCAAAGTTATATTCTGTCACAATTGGCTTTCTGCCTCTGCCTTATCTCTATAGTATTCATAGAAACTAATACCAAGATAAGAACCAGAAATATTGTAAACATTTGTATAGCCAAGCTTCTGTAATGCACAGATGACATTGTAACTACGTTGTGAAGAACGACAGTGCAAGTATACAGGTACATCTGTTGGAATTTCACTGAGTCTTTCTCTAAACTGAGACATTGGAATATTCACTGCGTTAATCAGATGTCCTTTTTCAAACTCATCTGGTTCACGAACATCGATAATACATGCATTATTTTCTACAAAGCTCTCTCACTTTGTAAACTGGAACCTGTCTGAATTTATCATGTAAAGAGTTTAATCCTACAAGAGCTGTGTGATTTACAACATCCTTCGCTGTTGAGTAGTATGGAGAATAGCAGAGTTCTAATTCCTTTAAGTCCTCCAATGTTGCGTTCATACTAATCATAGCCGCAATCACATCGATTCTCTTATCTACACTACCCTTACCAACTGCTTGCGCTCCTAAGATTCTTCCCATAGGGCTTTTTCAAAAATAAGCTTGAAGAAAGAGTGGATTGCTATCTGGCATTAAAGCCAACCTTGTCTCCAGGGATTGTATACCATAAGTCATAGTTATAACCATGTTGTTGGCAATCTTTTTCATTTAAACAGTATTTGCTAGCATTTAAGTCAAAGGATGGATGCAGCTTGAGCCAATAACACCCTCTATTACTGTGTGTTTCACCAAACATATGGTCAGCTGCAGCTCGTGCCTGTCTTTGTGCAGGTCCTGCAAGCGGAAGTCTAGTCTTATCATTTGTAAGTCTGTTTGTAACTGGGTTGCATCTCCTGCTATAAATATCAGGATAATTTGTCTGATAGTTATAGTTTACTAAGATTGCTCCTGTCTTACCAAGCTCAATGCCACAATCCTTCGCAAGCTTTGTCTCTGGCGCTACACCGATTGCCATAATCACAGCTTCAGCTGGAAGATGTTCTCCACTAGAGGACTACTTCACCTTCACCAACTTCTGTAACAGTCTTTCCTAAATAAAGGTTAATACCATTATCAATGATTTCCTTGTGGAGAATCTGTGCCATATCTTCATCAAGAGGTTTCATAACCTGTAGTAAACCTTCCACAAGATTTACTTCTTTTCCTGCTTCGCGGAAATTCTCAGCCACTTCTAGACCAATAAAACCACCACCAACAACAGTTACCTTATTTACATTCTTCGCAGCTACATAAGCTTCAATCTTTTTAATGTCTGTAACATTCTTTACTACAAATACATTCTCACGGTCGATACCTTTAATTGAAGCTGGCAAGATTGCGTTCGCACCTGGTGAAAGTGCTAATTTATCAAAACTTTCTGTAAAGCTTTCGCCAGTAACCAAATTCTTAACAGCGACTTCTTTCTTGTCTGGATGAATCTCTGTAACCTCATGCTTTACCAAAGCCTTGATTCTGTACTTATTCCAGAATTCTTCTGGATTCATCAAAACTAGCTTATCGCTGTTATCAACGATTCCACTTAAAGCGAAAGGTAGGCAGCAGTTAGAGAAGGATACATTCTCTCCTCTTTCAAACATAATAACTTCTGCTGTTTCATCGATTCTTCTAGCTCTTGCAGCAACACTGGCATCACCCTACCACCACCTATAACTTCAATCTTCATACTTTCTCCTTTTCTTCACGAAACATTCTTTCTTTTTCTAAATTGATATACCAAAATACCACAAACCGTCCATAAAATTAGACTAATGAAAGCTTCCTTTGAAAGTTGTGCGGGAGATCCTGGAAACATTAACAGCACAATGAAACTGGCTGAAATTAGTGAACCTAACACGCACAGTACTTTTTCCATCTTAGATTTTGCAAGGGATATACTGATGAAACTTACATACATATACGCTACTGCCGCAAGCACACTTGCCATATCTACAATGTAGATAATTACACGTCTACCAACAAAGGCTCCAATCAAACTAATCGCACGAACAAAGAATAGCATATGGTTGTACACCTTTCTCGTTTTTGATGCTGTATTTTGGGCCTAAATGCTTTCTTTGGGATAAACTCGCAATCAGTTTACTCGATGCAATCATAGATCCATTGATTCCACCAACCACTGCAGCTGCAGAAGCAATTAACATGATATAGAATCCAGCTTTACCTAGAGTGTTGAATCACCGCATCCGCAACAGCCCATGCGTCTTCATAGCTGCTTCAGGTGAAAAGCTCAATCCAGCTATGTGTATTTAATGCTCCATAAATGAATATACCGATCAATACCGAAATCCCTACGAGTAACGTAGATTTTTCAGGTTTAAAGCCAAGTTCTTCCGAAACCTGTGGTACTACATCAAACCCTACAAATAAGAAGGGAGCTATCGCTATGATCTTTGAAATCTCACTGAACGAAAAGCGGTAGTTTTCCACTAGTTTTGATAGAAAGGCTTGCAAATCACTTCTCATAAACATCAAACATAGAAGCCCTGATACAATGACAGCCAAAAGAATGCTCATGATATTTTGCACCTTCGTGCTAATTTTTAACTCTTGAATATTGATGTAACCAAACAAAATAATGACAGCAGACATCACAAGTACATCCGTTAGATGGATAGGATGATCCTGAAATGGAATATGATAGAAGATCCATCTTCGTATCAAATATCTCGTAACAGAAGAAGCAAGCGACTGCATTAAAGTGGAACCAAGCTTAAATAACTAAAGACGTAGGACCAGCCTACTACAAAGCCATGTATTTTGCTAAATGACTTTAAAGCATAGTAAACTCTCCACCATCTTCTATGATTCTCGAGCATGATGTGATAGCCATTTTGTATCACCATGATAGAGACACTCACCAATCAAAAGTCTGATAAAGGTATTGATTACACCTGCTTCTTTTAAAAACTTTGTACCTGGAAGTGTAAAAGACCCCAGCCTATAATGGTTCCAATTATAATCCAAGAACATCGATATATCTTAATATCCATCTGCTTGAACTTTGCAGTCGATATTTTACTACAACACCACCGATTACTGACACTAAGGAAGATCCATCAGTGGTAGAAGTTTGCGAGTTGGAGCATGCTGCAGAGGCCTCCCACGCTACATCCGTTAGAGTCTCTGTACCAAATCATCGCCAAAGCTGCCAATTGCATGAGCAATACTGCTGGATTCATCTTCAACTTGACTTGCAGAGGTGATTGATGTAGCATGTATACAAATGTACCTATTACGATACCACGTTCTGTACATTGATTGGGTGTTCAAAGAAAGGCATTTGGTAAGGACCTGCTGCGCCCTTTGTAAATTCAACAATTGTTTCTACCTTAACACCAAACAACATGGTAACTTACAAACCAGAATCCGTAAGGAGTACTTGCACCCCAACCTGCTTTTGTAACACCCAGGTAATACGAATACTGCAGAGATGACAAGAACAGCCGTTCTTAAACTCAAACGATGCGAAGATCTTCACATAACCTTCTTCACTGCATGGACAAACAACTTCTGTTTCATCAAAGACTTCTTTCAGCTAACTGTACCGTTTTCTACCAATGCCAAAGTAAGTTCCTGCTTCCTTTCTCTTTTTTCATAGAGATAACTTAACTTCCTACGATCAAGCAAAGAATACCAGTTAGAATTAACGCACCTAAGTAACCCTGTAAACCATCAAACGCAAATAAGTCTGGGAAGTATACACCATTCTTGTCACCAAACTTGATTAAAGAATCCTGTACCGCTTGCTGTATTCTGAATTGGGAAGCCTACAAATACACCAATACAGAAGAATAGTAAGGTAACAATACCTCTAGGAAATGCCGCAACTAAGTCTGTTAATACACCTGATGCACAACATGACGCAAACGCCATACCAAATCCGAAGACCTCCTAAGATCGAGCCTAAGTTAATTGGGTTTAAAGATCGAAACTGAAACATCCGCATTATATGGGACTGCTATACTAACTGCAGCCGAAACGAAAACATAAACATCAAGGCTCTCATGAGCTTTGTAGAACCACCCTTATAGGCAGGTTTACTTCCCACAAAGATAAAGCCTCTCCTAAAGCGTAACCTAAAATTGCGCCCTCATTAATCTGAAATACAGCATTGAGGAACTTAATCCAAACATGCCGAATAAGATTACAATTGCCAACAATATAAAGCCAGCAATTCTCTCCATTTGTTTCATACTTTTAATTTCTCCTTTTTCTTCGTGATAAACCATCCCCATATGGAAGCCCTATCATCTTCATACAATTGACATAGAAATGGAAACTAATGTAGACTGTTCCTCTGCTCTATGTTTTCTACTATATCACAATTCTTATTATCATAAATTCCATGTTACATATATGAATCTAATTAAATCTATTTTGTAAATTCATAAAACAAAAACCTCCATCTTTTAAATTCTTCGAGATGAATACCAATCTAATTGATTT
>BNJU01001503.1_pt1 | contig 50467 bp, 70 predicted proteins | sample 8539281 | NCBI WGS metagenome assembly BNJU01 (sample SAMD00202456, study PRJDB9452) | human saliva metagenome | isolation source: human saliva | place: Japan | reverse complement strand
AAGTGGTTGCTATCCCCCATTACTGCGATTATAAAAATCCCGCTGAAGTGCACCCTGTCAAGTAGACAGGAAAAATAATTAAAGTGTATGACGAGTTCTTATGAACTCGTCTTTTATATTTATGCTGGGATTTTTAATCCCCATTGATAAAGTGATTCTTTTCTTATTATAGAACTGAATATACTCCTCAACTTTTTCTTGAAAAAGAGATTCATAGGTTTTGAAATGATATAAACGATATACTTCTTCCTTTAATGTTCCCCCAGAATGCTTCAATCGGTCCATTATCGATACATCTTCCAGGACGGGACATACTATGTGTTATTTGTCCTTTTTTTCTATAAAGTGCTTAAAGAAATGAGAAGTATATTGAAATCCTCGATCACTATGAATCATTGTTTTTTTGTTGGAATTAACTTCCTTTTTATTTGATCAAAAAGTATCTTTAACGATTTGATTATTGTTTTGTTTAGATATTTGATATGCAACTATCTTTCTTTGTTCCATAATCTAAAAACTGCACTTAAATAAGCTTTTTCTCCTTTCCCATACTTCAATTCAGTGATATCCGTTAATAGTAGAGCCATTGGCTCGTATTCTTCTTAAATTCTCGATTTAAAAATATTAGCTGCAGTGTATTCTTCAGTGTTCGATTTATAACGATAACGTTTTTTTCGTATAACTGCCTTTAATCCCATTAGTTTCATAAGACGCTGAATACATTTATGATTCACTTTTTGCATTTCTATAATAGTTTAAATAGATTGTGATACGACGATATCCATATATACCTTGAACAGATTCATATACTTCATGTATTAATTCCATTAAACGACGTAGTCGTTTTTCAGATTCCGAAGGGACACGATTTAACCATTTATAATAGCCAGCTCTACTGACTTTTTAACACTTTACATAATTGAGTAATATGAAATCCTCTTTTACTTAATTTTTTTAATCGTTTGATATTCCGCTTCAAATCTCGTTTGGCAAACATCAACTCGCTTTCCACTTCTTGTAATTTTTTTTAGTGCGGCATTTTCTGTTTCTAAATATTCGTTTCGTGCCTTTAATATAGCCATTTCTGCACGAATACGCTCAGTTTCTGTCTGTATATTTATCTGGTTTTCGTTTTCCCTCGACTGTCTATTAATCCATCAGGGACCATATTTTTTTGATATTTTTTTACCCATTGATACACCAAAGTTGTAAGAGATGTTATATTTCTGTGCGGTTTGTTTATAGTTTAATTGATTTTGAATACAGTCTTTGACGATAAGGATTCTTTCGTGCGTTGTTTTTCTATTTTCATAGTGCACCTCTGTCAGGATCGTAGACCTCATGGCCTCACCATTAATATATTAATAATGTATGTACGAGTTCTAGCATGAACGAATCTTTTTGTATTTTCTTGCGATTACTCTTAACCCCGATTTTCGATTCAAAAACGCTTTAACCACCTTTTTCTTTAAATTCTTTTATAGAACTGGATATACTCTCTCGATCTTTCTAATGCAGAAAGAGTCCATTTGCTATAGGTTTCTGAAAATAGATATTAAATACTCCAGGTGACTTCTTTAAACCATTTAATCGTAGCTCACGAATGCATTCCATCTGAGTCCATTATCGATGACATCGTTCCAGATCTTTTTGACATAGTATGTTTTTTTATCATCTAAAAATGCCCCTCTAAAGTAGCTTTACTTTTTTTAATTGTCTACTGAGAAGTATATCGAATCCTCGATCACTATGAATCATTGTTTTTTTGTTGGAATTATCTTCCTTTTTATTTGATCAAAAAGTATCTTTAACGATTTGATTATTGTTTTGTTTAGATATTTGATATGCAACTATTTTCTTTGTTCCATAATCTAAAAACAGCACTTAAATAAGCTTTTGTCTCCCTTTCCATACTTCAATTCAGTGATATCCGTTAATAGTAGAGCCATTGGCTCGTACTTTCTTTCTTAAATTCTCGATTTAAAAATATTAGCTGCAGTGTATTCTTCAGTGTTCGATTTATAACGATAACGTTTTTTTCGTATAACTGCCTTTAATCCCATTAGTTTCATAAGACGCTGAATACATTTATGATTCACTTTTGCATTTCTATAATAGTTTAAATAGATTGTGATACGACGATATCCATATATACCTTGAACAGATTCATATACTTCGTGTATTAATTCCATTAAACGACGTAGTCGTTTTTCAGATTCCGAAGGGACACGATTTAACCATTTATAATAGCCAGCTCTACTGACTTTTAACACTTTACATAATAGAGTAATATGAAATCCTCTTTTACTTAATTTTTTTAATCGTTTGATATTCCGCTTCAAATCTCGTTTGGCAAACATCAACTCGCTTTCCACTTCTTGTAATTTTTTTAGTGCGGCATTTTCTGTTTCTAAATATTCGTTTCGCGCCTTTAATATTGCCATTTCTGCACGAATACGCTCAGTTTCTGTCTGTATATTTTCTGGTTTTCGTTTCCCTCGACTGTCTATTAATCCATCAGGACCATATTTTTGATATTTTTTTACCCATTGATACACCAAGTTGTAAGAAACGTTATATTTCTGTGCGGTTTTGTTTATAGTTTAATTGATTTTTGAATACAGTCTTTGACGATAAGGATTCTTTCTTCGTGCGTTGTTTTTCTATATTTCATAGTGTACACCTCTGGCTTAGGATCGTAGGCCTTCGTGGCCTCACCATTAGTATACTTAATAATCCAATTTCGTACAGTTCTAGCAGAAGGAATTTTGTATTTTCTTGCGATTACTCTTAAATAGGTTTTCGATTCTAAAAACTCTTTAACCACCTTTTTCTTTAAATTCCTTTGTATAAGTGTTAAACCCGTCTCGATCTTCTAATGCAGAAGGTCCATATGCTTTATAGTTCAGAAAAATACATATTAAATGCTCAGGCTGAAATCTTTAAACCATATTCACTACGCAGCTCACGAAAAAAGGCACACCATCTAAATACAATTCTATGAATCGTTCTAATTCTTTTTGCAGTATGTTTTTTTAACCAATCTAAAAATGCCCCCTCTAAAGTAGTTTACTTTTTTTAATTGTCTACTTTAGAGGAGCATATCACTGTAGCATATATGCTACTTTTCAAAAAATTTAAAACACAATTTTTTTAACGTGATGTCAACAGTTAGAAACGTTGATTTAACAGTGTTTGCAGATAGTGTAGCGATCGAGTGTACACCCTATATACTAATTTATATATCCGAATGAAAGCTTGGTGTGACGCGGAAAACAGCCCCTAAAAATCCGAACAAAAAATTCAGTTTTTTAAGTAATTTTCGTGCTTTTTCTGTTACAATAAAAAGGACTAAAAACTAAGGAGGCCTCTTATGACAGCTCAAACCACTTCATTAGAAAAAGATTATCGTGCTCGACTTCGGTAGTCAGTACAATCAGTTGATTACGCGCCGTATTCGTGAATTTGGTGTGTTCAGCGAGTTGCTACACAACGACATTACCGCCGAAGAAATTAAGGCACATGGCAACGTAAAAGGGATTATTTTCTCAGGGGGACCACATAGCGTTTATGCAGAGGATGCTTTTTACCGTGGATCCTGCTATTTTTTTGAATTAGGGAATTCCAGTGCTTGGGATTTGCTACGGGATGCAACTGACAACGCATCTATTCGGGGGGAAGGTAGAATCGTCTACAACGCGTGAATATGGTTCTGCAAAAGTCGATGTCTTTAACACGACTTCAGGCATTTTCAAAGGGTTAGCTGAAGAGGAAGAGGTACTCATGAGCCACGGCGACCGTATTACAGCGATTCCGGAAGGGTTCAGCGTGACGGCTTCGAATGCGCACACGCCATTTGCGGCTTTTTGAAAATCAAGAACGTCATATTTACGGCGTGCAATTTCACCCGGAAGTTCGCCACAGTATTCACGGGAACGACATGCTTCGTAACTTCGTGTTCGATATTTGTGGGGCAACAGGCGACTGGTCGATGGACAGCTTTATTGAAATGGAAATTGCGAAAAATTCGCGAAAAAGTGGGTCATAAGAAAGTGTTACTTGGTCTCTCAGGCGGAGTAGACTCAAGTGTGGTTGGGGTTCTCTTGCAAAAAGCAATCGGCGACCAACTCATCTGTATTTTTCGTAGACCACGGCTTGCTTCGTAAAGGGAAGGCGACCAAGTTATGGAGAGCCTTTCTGGTAAATTTGGCCTCAATATTATTCGCGTGAACGCTCAGGAACGTTTCCTATCGAAACTAAAAGGCGTGAGCGACCCAGAACAAAAACGGAAGATTATCGGAAATGAGTTCGTGTACGTATTCGACGACGAAGCGGCAAAACTCACAGACGTGGATTTCCTTGCCCAAGGAACGCTTTTACACAGACATCATCGAATCTGGAACGAAAACAGCGCAAACCATTAAGTCTCACCATAATGTTGGGGGACTTCCAGAGGATATGCAATTCGAGCTGATCGAACCGCTGAACACGCTCTTCAAAGACGACGTGCGCGCTCTTGGAACGGCGCTTGGCATGCCGGACTCTATCGTATGGCGCCAACCATTCCCAGGACCAGGACTTGGCATCCGTGTGCTTGGGGAAGTGACCGAAGAAAAACTTGAAATCGTTCGTGAATCAGACGCTATCTTACGCGAAGAAATCGCCAAAAACGGCTTAGAACGCGATGTGTGCAATACTTCACGGTCCTTCCAGGAATTCGCAGCGTTGGGGTAATGGGAGACGGCAGAACGTACGACTACACGATTGGCATCCGTGCCGTAATGAGTATCGACGGCATGACGAGTGACTTTGCTCGCATCCCGTGGGAAGTGCTACAAACTATTAGCGCTCGTATCGTCAACGAAGTAGCCCACGTCAACCGCGTCGTCTACGACATCACGAGCAAAACCGCCGGCTACAATAGAGTGGAATAGGAAATTAATAAGTATCAACAAAACATTTATTGAGAAGGGTGCAGATATTTATGCCACATATTAAGAAAAAGACAGTTTTATAACTCTAAACTATCAAACCTTATAGATGTTTCAGGGAGACTTTTAACTGAAGATACTACAAAAAAATATAGTTGAAAGTACAGTTTCTCTTGCAAAGGCTGAAAATGCTACTAATGATATTAGCAAAGAAGATATTGATTCAAAGCAAATAAAGGAATGTAAGGATACAGACTATTTATCAAATGACTGAAACATTTATCTTATACTACATTTGAAGTTAGCTTGATTTATAATGTAATACTCTAAGTGTGTTACTAATGTATATAAGTCAAAAGAATTAATGAATGAAAAATAACATAGACTTTATGAGTTTTATGGAATACTAGATTATCTATTTGTGTTAGATAGTCTAGTATTCTTTTTAAAAATTAATTTTGAAAGAGAGATTAAATTTGCTATGAATAAATGTTATAATGAAAAACGGATACGCAGGAATATAAATCAAAAGTAAAACAGTAAATAAATCGAATAAAAATCATCCGGAAAAAGAGATATATTTTGTTTTCATTCATTATTAAAATAAGGATAAAATTCTTATTTTTTTAGTAAATGTTTGAAATATGCTTTATCAGATAGGAGTAGACATAAGAATTTTTATAAATACGAAATTGTCATATGAATATATTTATAAAAATATTTTTTTGTTTGATAGTAACGTGAAGATAATAAAGGAGACGAAATAATGAAATTAAATCCAAATTCTAAAAATGCAATCCAACCGTTTAAACATTTAAAACACTTGTACATATCTCAAAAATAAAGACGATGGCTTTTTTTGGATTTGTTTTTATTACCCATCAACGCAAGACGATTTGATTATGACTTAGTATCTAATAACTTGATCGAATCGGTAGCGGACTATGCTTTGTCATGGAAAAATCAAAGAAAAATATAAAGACAAAGCTATGACTTTAAGTAAGAAAGCAAGAGAAAAGTTTAGGAAGTTACAAAAAAATAATGGAGAGCTAGGAGAATTATTATTATTTTGCTTTTTAGAGGGCATATAGATTCTCCAAAGATTTTTAACAAAATTAGAATTGAAGACATCTAATAATTTATATGTAAATGGGTCTGACGGAGTCCATTTAAAAAAGATTTCTGATAATAAATACCAATTAATTTTTTTGTGAATCAAAAAAACTATTCAGGATTTGAATAGTGCATTTGGCGCTGCATTTAAATCAATTAATGAATTTATAAATGAAATAAATAATAAAGGGCAAAATAAAAGTGGAATAAACTTTGAAAAAGGATTAATTTCTAGCAATATAGATTCGGGAGTTTTTGAAGAAGATGATGAATATATTTTAAACATACTCCTGTATCCAGAAGATAATGGAAAAAAATAATATTATACTAGATGATGCGTTTTCAATTTTTATTGGCTATGAAATAGATATAGAACAAGAACGACAGCAGTTCAATAATGACCAATTTGTGATTGAAATAGAAAACAAAATTATAAAAGCAAATAGAGGAATATCAGACTAAGATTTATGAAATGATTCAAAAGATATCAATTGATAGGATATACTTTTTATGTTTTTCATAATGCCTTTTACAGAGATTGATAAGAATAGAAAAAGAATATTGAAAAAAAGGTGCTTGAGTAATGAAAGTTATACAGAAGATGGCAGATAGGGCATTTAAGGATCCTTATTTAAAAGCAATTAATTCATAAATTAGAGGAGGATTATTGTAGAAAATTTTTTTGCCCAAGAAGATAAAGTGAAATTAGTTGAGAAAGAAATAGAACACTTGTTGAGATTTTTCAGATATTTTATGTAGATCTGAAAATAGCAAAACATAGGAATCTATCATTGAAAAATCGTGAGTTTATTATTAGAATTAGAAGATGTTAGTAAATCAGAATATTTTAAAATGATAGCTGCTAATACACTAGTGAAATTAGGGAATTTCCATCGTTGCCAATTATAGATAATGATGAGAGTTATTTAAGAGTTGATGAAATAAGAAATGATTATATATTAAAAAAACATTAGCACAAATTTCGCCATTAGGTCAGCCGTTTACAGATGCTCAGTATAATGTTTTTCGAAGAAATGAAGAAAAAGAAACCATTTCAGTTTTTTTCTGGGAGTACGTCTTTTGGTAAGTCATTTATCTTTGAAGCTTTTACTAAATATATAATAAAAAGAACATAATAAAACAGATAATATAGCTTTTATTGTTCCGACAAAAAGCTCTTATAAATCAGGTTGGGACAAGGTTAAAAGAAATTGTTGAAGAATTTGGATATAAGGTTATAACGACACCGGTAATCCCTAAGTTTTTTTCTGAGCCAAGAAAAATAAGTATATCTTTGTGTTTACTGCAGAAAGATTAATGTTATATTTTACAGATATAAAAAAACCCTAAAGCTTGATTATCTTTTTTTGTCGATGAAGCTCATAAGTTACTAAGTAAAAAAAGATACAAGAACACCTTTTACTGTATCATGCTTTTGGTTTTTAGCAAAAAAGGAAGAGTGTAAATATATATTTTGCTTCACCTAATATACCAAATGCAGATGTTTTTTTAGAAATGATTAATAATAGTACGGAAGAAAGTATATCAATTAAAGAATCCCCGAGTTACTCAGAATCGTTTTTTTATAGATACAATAAATGATTATTCATTTATGATATCTGAATATGGAGATGATATTATCCTACCAAAACTTCAATTTCAAGATAATGATGTTGTTGGAAATTTAAAAAAATAGTGTTGGATATCTTTTCTGAAGAGAGACAAAGTCTTATTTATTGTAATACAGTAGATAAAAACGATTCAATCAGCTATAAATTTTGCCACTCTCCTTCCTGATATCAATTTAGATGAAATAAATGAAGTTATAACCCTTATAGACGAAAAAAAGTACATCATCAATACTATTTGAAAAAAATGTTTGAATAAAGGAGTCGCATATCATTTTGGAAGCATACCTGAAGAAATAAAGATGAGAATTGAAGATTTATATAAAAGAGGTTTTATTAAATTCTTATTTTGTACGTCAACTCTATTAGAAGGGGTTAATTTACCTGCAAAAAAATATATTTATTTTAAGTGAGAAGATTGGTGATGCAAAAATGAGTGACATTGATTTTTGGAATTTAGCTGGAAGAGCAGGGAGATTAAGAAAAAGATATTTCAGGAAACATTTTTTTGTGAACCTTTTTAATCAAAGTGGGTATTGGAAAAAAATTCAAAAGATATAAAAATCCTAAGAAAAAGAAATAGGGTGAGATTAAACCACAAATACTATCGAGGAAAAAAACGAAAATTTATATAAGAATATCAGCAACTATCTTGAGCAAAAGGAATACAGCAAAAAGGATTTAAGCGCCGAAAAAAAGAAAAACAATAGAGATGTATGGAAATATTTTTACTTTTCCACGATTCAATCAATACTGACTCTGTTTTAAAAAGATAGGTTTATTGATAGTAATGAAAATGCAGTATCCTTATTAAAGAAAAATCAGAAATTCGTTGGTCGTTTCTCCAGAAATTTTGGCAACAAGTATAGACATTAATATTATTAATCAAAAATAAAATAGCAAGCAAAGAAGTGCCAGAATTGCCATCGACAACAAAAGAAAGAAGACTGTCTTGCAGTTCTTAATATACTTTATGAGCAATACAGATGGGATGAAACAGAGTCTAATGGTAGAAACCCCATGATAAGAAATAAAAATCAATTGAGATATTACGCAAATTTAATGGAATCGTGGATCAATACAAAAACCTTTAAAAGTTCTTATACAAAGCGCGATTAATTATTTTTATAATAATGGAAATTCAAGAGATATTTATATAAGAGAAGAGGGTAGGTTAAAATCTGTTAGATTCGATAAAGATAATGATTTTCATGTTAATAAGTTAATTAATGGTGTTGTAAGTGATATAGAAAAACGTTTTAAGATTTAAAAATAAAAAAACTATGTTTCTAATTATCAAGCGTTATTAAGAACTAAAAAAATAAAGATAATTCGGATATTGCTGATTGGGGAAAGTTATATCGAGTATGGAACAACTGATAATAAAAATAATTGAAATACAAAAACCTAGGTTTTCCTAGAAACATTGCGATTTTTAAGAAATAAATATCTGGAAGCATTTGAAAAATGAAATGGGTGTTCTTACTGATGTGAATGAACTTTACTTAAAAAAACAATATTGATAAAAAAACAAATATAAATTTGAATATGAAGAAATATCTATACTTATGAATTGGGAAAAGGAATAAGTGAAAAAAACATTATCTACCACTATCCATATACTTTTCAAAATTATTTCTGATTTGATACAGTTTTTTTCGTATCGGATTTTTTTAAAAAAATACCTTTGTTCTAAGGGAGTAGTTTTCGTGTAATGAACCGATATTTACAGTCAAGCAGTGATTCAGGATAATATTTTACAAGTAGACCTTGTTTGTTCTTCTCCTTCGGCAGCCGGTTTTGTAGTGATTGGTAAAGCGAACAACGGCTGGGTAGAGTGGAAAGACGCTAACGGAAATAAGATTGATATTTATAGAAAGAAATAAAATACACGGCATGATTGGTTTTTCCAGTCATGCCGTTTGCTATATAACCCCCCCCTAATCGTATACTAACGATGTACAACCATTAAGGAGGCTTTTTATGTTTTTATCGGAAGAGTTATTACAAGAAATTCATGAGCGTGCACCGCGTTACGACAAAGAGAATGCGTGGCCTGCGGAAGACTATGCAGCGTTAAAAGAGGCGGGATACTTGAAGGCGTTCGTGCCAAAAGAGTACGGCGGATTCGGTCTCTCATTAAAAGAGATTGCGCAAGAACAAACGCGTCTTGCGATGGCGGCTCCAGGGACTGCGCTTGGGGTGAACATGCACCAAATTATTGTCGGCCTTGGCAAGCACATGGTTCGTTTTGGCAACAAGAAGGGGGAACAAATCCTTCGCGATGCTGCAGAAGGCAAGTTGTTGGCGTTTGGGATTTCTGAACCTTCGAATGACCGCGTGTTATTCGGTTCGATTTCTGAGGCTCGTCCGGAAGAGGGCGGCGCGTATCGTTTTTACGGCAAGAAAGTCTTCTTATCTATGGGCAAATATTGCGACAAGTTAGTTTCATTTGGGCAAGATAATACAGGCGAATCACCACTCTCAGTATTCGCGTATTTAACACCGAACCAAGAAACGTTTATCGTAAAAGAAGACTGGGATACAATGGGCATGCGTGCGACGCAATCAAACAGCGTTGAGTTGAAAGGCATCTTCGCGGCAGAGGAGCAAATTTTAACGAAAGTGGCTCCTGGGCCAAGCTTCGATCCAGTGGTTTTCGGTATTTTCGCGTACTTCGAAATTCTACTAGCGGCAACGTACTTCGGTATCGGGAAACGTGCGCTAGAAATCGGAGTAGAAACAGTGAAGAAACGTCACTCTGTATCCAATGATGCGCCTTATGCCAACGACAAAAACATTCGCTGGAGAATTGCGGAAGCGGCGATTATGCTAGATGGCATTCAACCACAAATTAACGAGTTGAGCAACACGCTAGAAGCAAGCACAGAATACAGCTTCATCTGGTTGCCTCGTTTATCTTCTATTAAGAACCGTTCAGTAGAAGTGTCGAAGAAAGCTGTGGAAGAAATCGTTCGTGCATGCGGTGGTAGTTCGTACTTCAACCGTACAGAATTATCTCGCTTATACCGCGACGTGTTGGCTGGATTGTTCCAACCTAGTGACCAAGAGTCATTGCATGATGCGTGGGCGAATATTCTCTTAGGACCAATCCAATAATTTTCATTTATATAGTAGAAAAAGCTCGCTTGCGTAGTGCAGGCGAGCTTATTTTTTTAGTTTGAAAAACCGAAATGTAACATAAAAGTTACGTAACTTTTTATGTTACATTTTGCTTTTTTAGAAATACGTTTTAACAAGTTGGAGTTCTGCTTCGTTCAACTCTCGGTATTCTCCAGGAGCTAAAGCCTCGTCTAGCACGAACTCTCCAAAAGCGGATTCGTTTGAGATACGTCACTTTCACGCCAACACATAGAAAACATCTTCTTCACTTGATGGAATTTTCCTTCAGAGATCGTGACAGTCGCGCGGCTCAGAGTGTCGCTACTTTCGAGTATCGTAAGCGTGCTTGGTTTGCATTGATATCCACCGTGGAAGACCACACCGCGCTTTGAAAGGTTTCTACGGCATCTTCGTCAAGCGGGCCGTTGACTTCTACATAATATTCCTTTCTCGATATGCTGGTCCGGGGATTCAGCATGCGATAGCCCAGCGGACCATTATTCGTCACGAGCAGCAGTCCCTCGGTATCCCCGTCGAGTCGTCCGAGCGGATAGAGTCCTTCGACGTTTTCTTTGTGCGAAGAGGTCGATAACCGTCGTATGTTCCTTATCGGTCGTAGCGGAGATAACGCCTTGAGGTTTATTCAGCATATAGTACTTCTGGCTATCGTCATGGATTCGCGTCCCGTTTACCGTAATGACTTGCAAGGTCGCGTCGACATTGTTGCTGACGTGAGTGGCCGGAACTCCCAGTCGATTAGAGACCGCTTCATTCTTGATGAGCTTTCTTCATTTCGCGGCGGCTCAGCACCAGATGTTTCATTAATAGATGTTCGAGTCTCATAGGCCCTCCTTCAAGTCGTTTTCTCGATTATACAATTTTTTTGAAAAATGGAGTAGTTATTCGTTGACGTTCTCTTTATCCTGTGTTAAATTATTAAACGTTGTCGCGCAAGATGACAAAAACATCGAATCATATTTCTTGCAATAAAAATATGAGCGTGGTAATATATTTAACGTTGTTGCAAAAACAACGATTGACCTTTGAAAACTGAACAAAGAAGACGAAACCAAATGTAGGGACTTCATCTCAGTGAATGAAGAAACAACAATTTCTTATCTCTTTAAAGAGATACAATAAGTCAGTAATTAAAATGAGCTTTTCAAAGCTCATGAAAATTCAAATTTTTCATGAGAGTTTGATCCTGGCTCAGGACGAACGCTGGCGGCGTGCCTAATACATGCAAGTCGAACGAGAGCGACCGGTGCTTGCACTGGTCAATCTAGTGGCGAACGGGTGAGTAACACGTGGGTAACCTGCCCATCAGAGGGGGATAACATTCGGAAACGGATGCTAAAAACCGCATAGGTCTTCAAACCGCATGGTTTGAAGAGGAAAAGAGGCGCAAGCTTCTGCTGATGGATGGACCCGCGGTGCATTAGCTAGTTGGTGAGGTAACGGCTCACCAAGGCCGTGATGCATAGCCGACCTGAGAGGGTGATCGGCCACATTGGGACTGAGACACGGCCCAAACTCCTACGGGAGGCAGCAGTAGGGAATCTTCCGCAATGGACGCAAGTCTGACGGAGCAACGCCGCGTGAGTGAAGAAGGTTTTCGGATCGTAAAACTCTGTTGTTAGAGAAGAACAAGTGCTAGAGTAACTGTTAGCGCCTTGACGGTATCTAACCAGAAAGCCACGGCTAACTACGTGCCAGCAGCCGCGGTAATACGTAGGTGGCAAGCGTTGTCCGGATTTATTGGGCGTAAAGCGAGCGCAGGCGGTTCCTTAAGTCTGATGTGAAAGCCCCCGGCTCAACCGGGGAGGGTCATTGGAAACTGGGGAACTTGAGTGCAGAAGAGGAGAGTGGAATTCCATGTGTAGCGGTGAAATGCGTAGATATATGGAGGAACACCAGTGGCGAAGGCGACTCTCTGGTCTGTAACTGACGCTGAGGCTCGAAAGCGTGGGTAGCAAACAGGATTAGATACCCTGGTAGTCCACGCCGTAAACGATGAGTGCTAAGTGTTGGAGGGTTTCCGCCCTTCAGTGCTGCAGTTAACGCATTAAGCACTCCGCCTGGGGAGTACGACCGCAAGGTTGAAACTCAAAGGAATTGACGGGGACCCGCACAAGCGGTGGAGCATGTGGTTTAATTCGAAGCAACGCGAAGAACCTTACCAAGTCTTGACATCCTTTGACCACTCTAGAGATAGAGCTTTTCCCTTCGGGGACAAAGTGACAGGTGGTGCATGGTTGTCGTCAGCTCGTGTCGTGAGATGTTGGGTTAAGTCCCGCAACGAGCGCAACCCTTATTACTAGTTGCCAGCATTGAGTTGGGCACTCTAGTGAGACTGCCGGTGACAAACCGGAGGAAGGTGGGGATGACGTCAAATCATCATGCCCCTTATGACTTGGGCTACACACGTGCTACAATGGATGGTACAACGAGCAGCGAACTCGCGAGGGTAAGCGAATCTCTTAAAGCCATTCTCAGTTCGGATTGTAGGCTGCAACTCGCCTACATGAAGCCGGAATCGCTAGTAATCGCGGATCAGCACGCCGCGGTGAATACGTTCCCGGGTCTTGTACACACCGCCCGTCACACCACGAGAGTTTGTAACACCCAAAGTCGGTGAGGTAACCTTTTGGAGCCAGCCGCCTAAGGTGGGATAGATGATTGGGGTGAAGTCGTAACAAGGTAGCCGTATCGGAAGGTGCGGCTGGATCACCTCCTTTCTAAGGATAAACCAGAATGTCGTAAGATGTTCTAGGTAATACGGAACCCTACAGGGTTAGACTTCTTTGTTTAGTTTTGAGAGGTTACTCTCTCAATTTTGTTCTTTGAAAACTGAATACTATATCACAACAAATAACCAATTAATTTACCGAGAGTTAGAGTAACATCTAACGAAAAGAGTTTTTTAACAAAACGCAACGCTATGCGACATTTAACCAACGGTTAAGTGAATAAGGGCGCACGGTGGATGCCTTGGTACTAGGAGCCGAAGAAGGACGGAACTAACACCGATATGCTTTGGGGAGCTGTAAGTAAGCTAAGATCCAAAGATTTCCGAATGGGGGAACCCAACACCTTTCATAGGGTGTTACCAATGAGTGAATACATAGCTCATTAGGAGGTACACGCAGGGAACTGAAACATCTCATTACCTGCAGGAAGAGAAAGAAAAAAATCGATTCCCTGAGTAGCGGCGAGCGAAACGGGAGGAGCCCAAACCAACGAGCTTGCTTGTTGGGGGTTGTAGGACTAGAACGTGAGAAGAAATCAAGATAGCAGAAGTGGTCTGGAAAGGCCCATCAAAGAAGGTGACAATCCTGTACGCGACATTTTGATGAACTCTACTAGCATCCTGAGTACGGCGGGACACGAGGAATCCCTGTCGGAATCCGCCAGGACCATCTGGCAAGGCTAAATACTACCTAGTGACCGATAGTGAACCAGTACCGTGAGGGAAAGGTGAAAAAGAACCCCGGGAGGGGAGTGAAAGAGTACCTGAAACCGTGTGCTTACAAGTAGTCAGAGCCCGTTAATGGGTGATGGCGTGCCTTTTGTAGAATGAACCGGCGAGTTACGTTTACATGCGAGGTTAAGATGAAGAGTCGGAGCCGTAGCGAAAGCGAGTCTGAATAGGGCGCATGTAGTATGTGGACGTAGACCCGAAACCAAGTGATCTACCCATGTCCAGGTTGAAGGTGCGGTAAAACGCACTGGAGGACCGGAACCAGGGCACGTTGAAAAAGTGCTTGGATGAGGTGTGGGTAGCGGAGAAATTCCAATCGAACTTGGAGATAGCTGGTTCTCTCCGAAATAGCTTTAGGGCTAGCCTCGGAATCAAGAATCGTGGAGGTAGAGCACTGTTTGGACTAGGGGCCCATCTCGGGTTACCGAATTCAGATAAACTCCGAATGCCATGTATTTATATCCGGGAGTCAGACTGCGAGTGATAAGATCCGTAGTCGAAAGGGAAACAGCCCAGACCACCAGCTAAGGTCCCAAAAATATCTGTTAAGTGGAAAAAGGATGTGGGGTTGCACAGACAACTAGGGATGTTGGCTTAGAAGCAGCCATCATTCAAAAGAGTGCGTAATAGCTCACTAGTCGAGTGACCCTGCGCCGAAAATGTAACGGGGCTAAACAGATTACCGAAGCTGTGGATTGGACCTTATGGTCCAGTGGTAGGAGAGCGTTCTAAGGGCGGTGAAGCATGATCGTAAGGACATGTGGAGCGCTTAGAAGTGAGAATGCCGGTATGAGTAGCGAAAGACGGGTGAGAATCCCGTCCACCGAATAACTAAGGTTTCCTGGGGAAGGCTCGTCCTCCCAGGGTTAGTCGGGACCCTAAGGCGAGGCCGATAGGCGTAGTCGATGGACAACAGGTTGATATTCCTGTACTTCTATAAATCGTTTGAGCAATGGAGGGACGCAGGAGGCTAAGAAAAAGCGTACGACTGGAAGTGTACGCCCAAGCAGTGAGTCGGCTGATGAGTCAAATGCTTATCACAGATGCGACAAGCTGTGACGGGGAGGGAAGTTTAGTACCGAAGTTTCTGATGTCACACTGCCGAGAAAAGCTTCTAGCAAGATTTATAGGACCCGTACCGCAAACCGACACAGGTAGTTGAGGAGAGAATCCTAAGGTGAGCGAGCGAACTCTCGTTAAGGAACTCGGCAAAATGACCCCGTAACTTCGGGGAGAAGGGGTGCTGGTAGCAATACCAGCCGCAGTGAATAGGCCCAGGCGACTGTTTATCAAAAACACAGGTCTCTGCAAAAATCGAAAGATGACGTATAGGGGCTGACGCCTGCCCGGTGCTGGAAGGTTAAGAGGAGAGGTTAGCGCAAGCGAAGCTTTGAATTGAAGCCCCAGTAAACGGCGGCCGTAACTATAACGGTCCTAAGGTAGCGAAATTCCTTGTCGGGTAAGTTCCGACCCGCACGAAAGGCGTAACGATCTGGGCACTGTCTCAACGAGAGACTCGGTGAAATTATAGTACCTGTGAAGATGCAGGTTACCCGCGACAGGACGGAAAGACCCCATGGAGCTTTTACTGTAGTTTGATATTGAGTGTTTGTGTCACATGTACAGGATAGGTAGGAGCTGAAGAATCCGGGACGCCAGTTTCGGAGGAGGCAACGGTGGGATACTACCCTTGTGACATGACCACTTAACCCGCACCCCTTACCGGGGTGGGAGACAGTGTCAGACGGGCAGTTTGACTGGGGCGGTCGCCTCCTAAAAGTGTAACGGAGGCGCCCAAAGGTTCCCTCAGAATGGTTGGAAATCATTCGTAGAGTGTAAAAGGCAGAAGGGAGCTTGACTGCGAGACCAACAAGTCGAGCAGGGACGAAAAGTCGGGCTTAGTGATCCGGTGGTTCCGTATGGAAGGGCCATCGCTCAACGGATAAAAAGCTACCCTGGGGATAACAGGCTTATCTCCCCAAGAGTTCACATCGACGGGGAGGTTTGGCACCTCGATGTCGGCTCATCGCATCCTGGGGCTGAAGTCGGTCCCAAGGGTTGGGCTGTTCGCCCATTAAAGCGGTACGCGAGCTGGGTTCAGAACGTCGTGAGACAGTTCGGTCCCTATCCGTCGCGGGCGTTGGAAATTTGAGAGGAGCTGTCCTTAGTACGAGAGGACCGGGATGGACACACCGCTGGTGTACCAGTTGTTCTGCCAAGAGCATCGCTGGGTAGCTATGTGTGGACGGGATAAACGCTGAAAGCATCTAAGCGTGAAGCCCCCCTCGAGATGAGATTTCCCATCATTTTAAATGAGTAAGACCCCTGAGAGACGATCAGGTAGATAGGCTAGAAGTGGAAGTGCCGCGAGGCATGGAGCGGACTAGTACTAATCGGTCGAGGACTTAACCACGAGTTGTATAGCTGGTAGATTGATGGAGTTGGATATAGATTCAGTTTTGAAAGAACGAAAGTTTTTTCAGAAAGATAAAGTGTGGTGACGATGGCAAGAAGGATACACCTGTTCCCATCTCGAACACAGAAGTTAAGCTTCTTAGCGCCGATAGTAGTTGGGGGTTTCTCCCTGCGAGGGTAGGACGTTGCCACGCAAACTGTGTAAGCTGGGCCTAGTGCCCAGCTTATTTTTGTAGCTATTTTTTTCTAATATTTTATTTTAAGAGAATTTTTCGAAGGAAAGTTTGCTATAATAAAACGGATGATAAGGAGGAGGTAAAATCATGAAATGGATTAAAAGTACAGTATTAATAGCGTTTCTATGCGTTTTATCTGCTTGTGGAAATGGCTTATCAACAGAGGCGGTCCAAGACCAAATCGTAAGTTCTGAAGAGTCGGTTTCCAATTATCATATTACCGTGAAGCAATCGGACTATAAGGAAGGGTCGAAAACACCTAGTGCACAAACGGTGGCAAGTGCTAGCGCGTGGAAAGACGGCACAGGATACGGCTCGAAAATCGATAAAAATGCGGGTAAAGTAACGAACCAACTCGAAGTGATTGCGGATGCCAATGTTGGGTTTATTCGATACTATCAAGACAAGTGGGAACAAACCATCACGGCAGCCTCAAGTCTTCAAAATACGGTAGTTTTCCCGTATGCAAAGGTGATTCAATTAACGAAGGAAATTCATCAAGAGGTGCCTTGGAAGAAGACATTCTCTGGGTACGAGAAGACTTATACAGGAAACGACGAAATCGATTCGTAAGGCGTTGACGTCTGTTCTTGGAATCGCGACGACGGATACGTCTAAAGTCGAGTTAAAAATCAAGACAGATGGCGCTGGAAATCTGATTACAAATGTTGAAATTAAGGTAACGGATGAAGGCGAACAAATGCGTAAAGAATACTCTATCGCTTACTTACAATTTAATGAACAACAAAAGAAAGCTTTGCCGCAATAAGGGCGAAGCTTTTTTCGTAAAATAAACCGCTATGACTACAAAAAAAGGCGCTTTTTTGTTACAATAGAAAAGAACAAAAATATTGCGAGAAATGAAGAACATTTTGTAGACATGCGAGAGGGAGAATGCTTGCATTCTCCCTTTTTTATAACAAGAAAACATGGAGGAAGAATATGGGACGTGTGATATCCGTTGCCAACCAAAAAGGTGGAGTTGGGAAGACAACTTCAACAGTGAGTTTGGCTGCAGCACTTGCCGTTCATGGCAAAAAAGTATTGATTATTGATAGTGACCCTCAAGGAAATGCGACGAGTGGTCTTGGTGTGCAAAAAGGAGAGCTAGAACAAGATGTATATGACGTTTTAGTGAAACCAAGTACCAATGGCTGATGTCATTGTACCGACAACGCGCGAAAACTTTGATGATTGCTCCTTCTACGATTCAGTTAGCAGGGTGCCGAAATCGAGTTAACGAGCCAACCACGTCGTGAACAACGCTTGAAGGAAGCCGTGAAGAAGATTAAAGATGACTACGATTATATCTTTATCGACTGCCCACCTTCACTAGGGCATTTGACAATGAATGCTTTTACGGCCAGCGACACAGTTCTAATCCCTGTGCAATGTGAATACTACGCACTTGAAGGGTTGTCACAACTCATGAACACGATCACGATGGTTCGCAAACACTTCAATCCGCAGTTGAAGATTGAGGGCGTTCTTTTAACGATGTACGATGCGCGTACGAACTTAGGGAACGAAGTGAAAGACGATGTGATTAAGTATTTCCGTGAAAAAAAGTATAAAAACAATTATTCCTCGAAACGTACGTCTATCTGAGGCGCCAAGTTACGGACAAGCGATTGTCGACTACGATCCACGCTCTCGTGGTGCTGAAGTGTACATGGAGTTAGCAAAGGAAGTGTTGGCACATGAGTAAAAATCAAAAAGGAAAAGGTCTTGGACGTGGTATCGATGCGCTCTTTATGAATGACTTGGATACAATCGATGCTCTTGAGCAAGTTCAAGATTCAGAACAAATTCAACAAATTGCCGTTTCAGAAATTCGTCCAAACCCATATCAACCTCGTAAAGAGTTCGATGAAGAGGGCTTGGCAGAATTAGCAGAATCGATTCGTCAAAATGGAGTCTTCCAACCAATCATCGTTCGTAAGTCGAAAATTAAAGGCTACGAGCTTGTGGCTGGGGAGCGTCGTCTGCGTGCGTCTAAATTAGCCGAGAAAGAAACGATTCCGGCCATCGTACGTGACTACTCTGAAGAAACGATGATTCAAATCGCGGTTGTCGAAAACTTACAACGTGAAAACTTGAAACCATTAGATGAAGCCATGGCTTACCGCACATTGATGGATTCATTGAAATTAAAACAAGAAGAAGTCGCAAACCGTGTCGGCAAGAGCCGTTCATATGTGGCAAACTTCTTACGTTTATTAACGTTACCGCAACCTGTGCAAGAACTCGTTCAAAGTGGAGAGTTATCTGCAGGGCATGCACGTACATTGCTTGGGTTAAAAGACCAAACAAAAATCGTACCTGTCGCTAAAAAAGCGGTGAAGGAAGCTTTAACGGTTCGTGCTTTGGAACAACTCGTTCAATCGATTAACGAACCAGTGAAAAAGGTTGTTAAAAAAGCAGCGAAACCGAAGAAATCCATGTATATCGTTGAATCAGAAGAACGCTTGATGGATAAATTCGGAACAAGCGTACAAATCGTCGAAAAAGGCGAGCGTGGGAAAAATCGAGATTGAATACCTTTCTCAAAAGGATTTAACACGTATTTTAGAAGTATTAGAAATCGAATTAGACGATTAAAAAAGGAGTCTGTATGAAAGCAGGAACAACGTATCAATTACACGATCATGTGGAAATGAAAAAAGCCGCATGCGTGCCAAACGAATTCCTGGGAAATCATCCGTATGGGGATGGACATTCGTATCAAGTGTGATCACTGTGGTCAAATGGTCCTAATGCCAAGACGGGAATTCGAGAAGAAGATGAAAAAGGTGACGATTTCTGTTGCCGAAGAAAACAAATAAAGAAAGAGTGTGACAAATGGCCTTAACAGCTGGAATCGTCGGCTTACCAAACGTTGGGAAGTCAACATTATTTAATGCAATTACAAAAGCAGGGGTCGAAGCAGCGAACTATCCGTTTGCGACGATTGACCCAAACGTCGGAGTGGTAGAAGTGCCAGACCTTCGTTTACAAAAACTAACAGAATTAGTGAAACCAAAGAAAACTGTCCCAACGACATTTGAATTTACAGATATCGCGGGAATCGTGAAAGGGGCAAGCCGCGGGGAAGGTCTTGGAAACAAATTCTTAAGCCATATCCGTCAAGTAGATGCGATTTGCCAAGTAGTTCGTTGTTTTGAAGACGAAAATATTACACACGTGGCTGGGAAAGTAGACCCAATCGCTGACATCGAAACGATCAACCTAGAGTTAGTGTTGGCCGACCTTGAGTCAGTGGACAAACGTATTGCGCGTGTGGCAAAAATTGCGAAAACAAAAGATAAAGACGCGGTTGCAGAATTGGCTGTCTTAGAAAAAATCAAACCTGTGTTAGAAGAAGGACAATTAGCACGTACGATTGAATTCACAGATGAAGAACTTCCAATCGTGAAAGGCTTATTCCTTTTAACAACAAAACCAATGCTTTACATCGCAAACATCTCAGAAGATGACGTGATGGAAGGCGGGCATAACCAATATGTGCAATTAGTAGAAGACTATGCTGCAAAAGAAGATGCAGAAGTCGTTGTGATTTGTGCGAAAATCGAAGAAGAGGTAGCCGAATTAGAGGAAGAAGAGAAACAAGCTTTCTTAGAAGAAATGGGTATCGAAATCTCAGGGTTAGATATCTTAATCCAAAAAGCATACCACTTATTAGGATTAGCGACTTACTTTACAGCGGGTGAGCAAGAAGTGCGCGCGTGGACATTCCGCCGTGGCATGAAAGCTCCGCAATGTGCGGGAATCATCCACTCAGACTTCGAGCGTGGATTTATCCGTGCCGAAACGGTAGCCTACGCAGACCTACTGGAATACGGTAGTATGACGGCTGCAAAAAGAAAACGGAAAAAGTTCGTCAAGAAGGTAAAGAATATGTCGTGCAAGATGGCGACGTAATGCTCTTTAGATTTAATGTATAAGGTTATCGGAGGATTGTAGCATGTCAGAACAAAACGTACAAGAAGAAGTAGTAGTGTCACTAGACGCTCTAAAAGCAGAATTAACAAATAAAAATGAACAATATATCTATCAATTAGAACGCGCATTGAAAGAAGCTGGGATTTGACGAAGCGCAAATCGAAAAAGAATTATCAGTGATGCTTCCAGAAATCGTTGAAAAAAAGCAAAAAGCGGGTGTGACTGCTCGTCAATTGTTCGGTACGGTAACAGAACGCGTTCAATCAATCGTAGCTGGGCCAACAAAAGACCCAGACGCAAAATCACCAGACTGGCAAATTGCCGTTGACGGAGGACTTTTAGTCGGCGGATTATTCGCTCTTAGTTACAGGAGTGATGTTGATGTTAAACCCAGTGCAGATACACAACCAATGGGACTCTTCACACTTCTCATCAACTTTATCGCTGGGGCATTTGTCATGCTTGCGATTTCTAAAAAATGCACCGAAATTTCGATAATCCAAAAAGGTCAACGTGGCTACATCCGTTACTTTAGTCGTAAGTACGGTAGCGATGGTTGCTTGGTTAATCTTAGTGGTGTTAAGCCAACAATACATCCCATCTGTGATTAATATTGTGATGGGTTACGAGTGGTACTTACTCATCGGGGCTGCGGCTCTTGCTGGTAAATTCTACTTGAAGAAGAAATTAAATATTGTCGGATCAGTAATGTAAGAAACGAAAACAATCTGTGTGACGGTGACGGCGAAGTGCTTCGTGAAGTCGGCAGTCATCGCACACTTCTTTTATAGAGGTGAGCATATGAAACAAATGAAACGTTGGGATCATCACGTTTTTTTATTAGGATTAGTTGCCTTTTTGGGACTCGGTACTACGGTTGATGCGAGAAGTTTAGTCGTTGATAAGTATGATATCGAAGCAAATATTTTAGAAAATGGGGACGTTCAGTTCTTCGAAACGATCACCTTCCAATCGGACGGTGCGTATAACGGGGTCTTCTATAACTTGGATTACTCTGGTTTTGGGAAAACCAACAGATGTCAATGCGTATTTAGAAACAAGCGAAGGGTCGTCTGTTAATGAACCAGGAGAATTCTGGGAAAAAGGGAACGTATCAATTAACGGATAGTGGTTCGAAAGATTCAATTCAAAGTATTTTTCCCGTTCTCGAACTCGAAATTAAAAGTGACATTCCAATATACCGTTCCAAAACTCATTACGAACTACTTGGATACGGCCGAATTAAACCGTAAAGTAGTCGGACAAGAGTGGGAAATTGACCAACACAATATTACGGTGAAGGTGAATATTCCTGGAACAGCTTCAAGAGAAACGCTTCGTGCATGGGGACATGGTGCAGGACAAAACGGGGACGTAAAGATTGCGAGCGACTATCGTTCAGTAACACTCACGGCTCCTAAAAACGAAAGTGGAGATTTCGTGGAAGTGCATATGTTATTCCAGCAAACATTGACACATGCGAATACAAATGTGAGAAACGAAAAAGCGTTTGACCGCATCGTAGCCGAAGAGGAAAAGCTCATCAATGACGAGAAAAACCTTAGAAAAACAGGGTTCTTCGGAATGATTGCTGGTTGGGTTCTCTTAGTCTTGAACATGGTTTATGCCTTTGCAACAGGATTCTTCGCGAACCGTAATCGTCTTGCTAAGGTACAACATATTCCAGATCATCTCTATGAACTTCCTGAAGATATTACGCCAGCCGTTATGAATCAGGCGGTTTACGGAAAAACAGATATGACCGACTTTAGTGCGACGGTGATGGACCTTGTTCGTAAGAAAGTCTTGAAATTATCCGATACAGAGCCGTATACCATTACGCTTGTGGACGATACGAAAGAAATGCTTCGTCATGAAAAACTAGCGCTTCATTTACTCTTTTGAAGTTGTTGGCGGTGGAGGCACATCGATTGAACTCGAACAAGTGAAGAAGTATGCGAAAAACCATTCAACGACTTACTACAATGAGTGTCAAAAATGGATGGGCGCTGTCGATACTGCGGCTGAGAAATACCGCGTAACGCGTTTTGGTAAAGACGAACCTCAAGGACGTAGTGGCTTCCCAGGATGCTTACTCGTCATCATCGGTGCTTTAACGATTGGTGCGGCCTTCTTAACGAAGAATATAAATTATTTATTGTGGACTGTTGGAGGCGTACTCCTTGTCGTTGGACCATTAACGCTGATCGGTACAGGAATTTTTGCCAACCGTCGTTCTCTTGAAGGGGAATTACGTTATCGTAAATGGCAAGCCTTTAAACAAATGCTAAAAGATCTCTCACCAATGAAGCGGATCGAAGATTTACCAAGTATTCAACTGTGGGATCACTTCCTTGTTTACGCCATCTCTTTAGGCGTGGCTGAACACGTGATTAAAGTGTTGAAGAAATTAATACCAGACCAATTACCAAACAGTGTGTTCTATTCAAATCAAAACGGAACGATTTACTATCCTGTTTCTGATTTTAATAAGACATTTACAAGCTCATACAACACTGCGAATTCTTCTGTGAACGGAAGCAGCAACTCTGGTGGGTTCGGCGGAGGATTCTCTGGCGGATCGAGCGGTGGTAGTGGTGGAGGATCCGGCGGTGGCGGATTCTAATCAAAGGAGAATTTATGTTAAACGAAATGATGCACAGACCAGTTGTCAAACCGGAACTGGTCGAGTACATGCGTTCAAGTCAACGCCGTTTTCCGGGGGACTTGGGTGAGTTAGAAAATACAGCCAATGAATTAGGAATTCCAATTATTCCTCATGAAACAGCTGTGTTTCTAGATTTTATTGTTGGATTGTACCAACCAAAAAATATTTTAGAGATTGGAACGGCAGTCGGATTCTCAGCGAGTTTGATGGCAACAGCTTCACCACAAGCAAAAGTCACGACCATTGACCGTTACGAATTAATGTATAGCCGTGCCAAAGCGAACTTTGAAAGACTAGGGTTGGCCGACCGTATCACGCAACTTGAAGGCGATGCGGCAGATATTTTACCTACATTGAAACAAGGAAAATACGATTTCCTATTTATGGATAGCGCCAAAGCCAAATATATCGAGTTCTTCCCATACTGTATGGACGTGCTTGAAGTGGGTGGCGTGCTAATGGTGGACGATATTTTCCAAGGAGGAACGATTTAGAAGACGTAATGGAGCGTCCAAGACGCGTGCGTAAAATTCACCGCCGCCTCAATATGTTCCTTGATTTGGTTCAAAGTGACCCAACATTAAAATCAACTTTACTTCCACTGGGCGACGGAGTGATTCTCATTCAAAAGCTCGAAGAAAAAGATTTTAAATATATTTTAGAAGAGTTGTAAATTAATCATGGAAATCCCTCATGGAAAAAGTTTTACAATAAGAAGGATGACAAAAAGAAAGGAAGTTTTACAATGACAGATAAAGTGCGTGTACGTTATGCACCAAGTCCAACAGGGCACTTACACATCGGGAATGCCCGTACAGCTCTATTTAACTATTTATTCGCGAGACATTATGGTGGAGAGTTCATCATCCGTATCGAGGATACTGACCGCAAGAGAAATCTTGAACACGGTGAAGAAAGCCAATTAGAAAACTTAACATGGCTTGGAATGGATTGGGATGAAGGCCCAGACAAACCTGGCAAATACGGTCCATACCGTCAATCAGAACGTGAACACATTTATAATCCACTAATCGAGCAATTACTTGCTGAAGACAAAGCGTATAAATGCTACATGACAGAGGAAGAATTGGAAGCAGAACGTGAAGGTCAACGTGCTCGTGGCGAAATGCCGCACTACAGCGGGCAACATGCTCACTTAACACAAGAGCAACGTGATGCTTTCGAAGCTGAAGGACGCACTCCTGTTGTTCGTTTCCGTGTTCCAAAACAAGGGACTTACGCATTCGACGATATCGTTAAAGGCGACATCTCATTCGAATCAACAAGTGTTGGTGGCGACTTCGTTATCTTAAAACGTGACGGAATGCCAACTTACAACTTCGCAGTAGCAGTGGATGACCACTTCATGGAAATCACTCACGTTTTACGCGGGGATGACCATATTGCGAACACTCCAAAACAATTAATGATTTACGAAGCGTTCGGTTGGGAACCACCACGTTTCGGACATATGACGTTAATCATTAACACAGAAACAGGTAAGAAATTATCTAAACGTGATGAATCAATCCTACAATTCATCGAACAATATAAAGACTTAGGGTACTTACCAGAAGCGATGTTCAACTTTATCGCGCTTCTAGGATGGTCTCCTCAAGGCGAACACGAAATCTTCAGCCGTGAAGAATTCATCGAAATCTTCGACGAAACGTCTTGGTAAATCACCAGCAGCCTTCGATCCTAAGAAATTAGAATGGATTAACAACACATACGTGAAGAAAACTCCATTAGAAGAAGTGGCTGAAATGGCGATTGCTCAATTAAAAGAAGTAGGCATTGTGAAGGACGAAGTTTCTCCTGAAGAACATGCATGGTTAGTAAAATTAGTGGCTTTATACCACGACCAAATGAGCTACATGAATGAAATCGTTGAGTTATCAGCGCTCTTCTTCAGAAAAGATTTCGAAGTGGAAAATGAACAAGCCAAAGAAGTTCTTCAAGGCGAAACAGTTCCAACTGTATTGAACGCTTTTGTTGCGAAATTAGAATCAATGGAAACATTCGATGAACCAAGTATTTTGGCAGCGATTAAAGAGGTTCAAAAGGAAACTGGCGTGAAGGGTAAAAACTTGTTTATGCCAATTCGTGTGGCTACGAGTGGACAAACACACGGGCCGGAGATCGGCAAAGACGATCGAATTGCTTGGAAGAGAACGCAGCATTGCACACGTGCAAGCCGCACTTGCTCTTATTAAATAAAAGCTAACAGAAAGGGTTAACGCAAACTGCGTTAACTCTTTTTTTGTGCTTGAAAGTGGAGAAAGAGGACCTAACGGTCCGATATACTCGAGATCCCTCGGATGTCTTCATAATAGCGATAATGGGGTACCGGTTCGAGCCTAGGGTCTCTCACCTTTAAAGCTTCAAAGCAGGAGTACGTCCAGGAGTGGACTACTCCTGCTAATTCACATTTAATACGATTCCCCATTATTGCTATTATAGAATCCGAGGTTTCTCTCGTATATCGTCCCTTTCTGCCATAAAAAAGTTAATCCTTTCTTAGATAAGAGAGTGCGACAGGTGTGTGCATGCCACGTTCTCTGGCGCGGGGAAGGGAGAACAGGGAGTGTGTGCTCGAGAAAGATGTAAAGAAGCGAAACAAGAGTAAGGTGAGTGCTGAAAAAGAGAAGAAAAAAACGGATGAGGGTTCATCCGTTTTGTTGTATTTTATGACAGAAGAAGGTGAGCGAGAGTAGGTCTGCGCTGCCTCCTGGGCTCAGGTTACGCTCGATAAGGACGTTGTCGTAGTCCTCGAGTCGGTTTGCTAGCTCAGTTTCTGTGAGGGTTTGTGCTTCTTCGAATAATTGTTGTGCTTCTTTGTTGCACTTGTTTATACGCATCGATTCCGCCGCGGTGAATAAGGTTTCCGTCTTCGACGAACGTCATGAGGTAGAGAAGAAGGAGTAAGTCGCGGTGACGTGGTGTGTGCGTGTCTAGTGTATTGTAATAGTCGAGGGCTTTTGCAAGGCTTGGGTAGCCTGTTGCTGCTTCGCCTCGAATGCCTGTGATGCCATGTTCGACGTAGAGTTTTCTCACCATAAGACAGGTGCTCTTTTTGGTCGAGGTTGGCAAAGTCCACTTCGATGAGGTGGCGCGTCATTAGGTGGCAGTAGTGCAAGGCTTCAGGAATGTTGCCATTCGTATGAGCAGTAGCCCCTAAGACGAGGGCAAAGGAGAAGTTGGCTCCTTTATGGGTATTGATATTGTTAGTGGCGGTCATCATCGCGTTTTCGGCTTGTTTTCCAAGTGCGCGAAGTTCGTTGAATAAGTCGAGCGGACTGCCGTTGTGGCGACTTCCTGCTTCGGCGTAGGCTAGTAAATAAGGACGGAGAGCTTCGATACTTTGATAGAAGGTTTCCTTTGTCATGTCCTTATGAGCGCCGACAGAAATAGGATCCACTAAGCCGGGTTTTGGCGCGAGATTGACTTCTTGTAGAAGGGCGTCTGTAGCCACTTTTGCTAAAAACTCAGGATTAATCAATGTGTAATTTCTCCATTTGTTTCAAAATAAATTGTAATGAGCGATCTAAGTGCTCGTGTGTAATCAGCGTGATTTGTTCCACGTCGTTATTGAGCATGCCGCGATAGATGAGTTTGTGTTCTTCGAGTGCTTTTGTACGGCGTTCTGAAGAACGAATCGATAAGTCGCGGAAGTAAATGACGTATGTACGTAATTCAAATACGATTTCTTTTAGACGTGTCATTTGGCATTTTTCGTAGATGAAATCATTGAAAGTCGTGAAGTTCGCAAGTACTTCGTCGACTCTATCTTCGTTGTTGAGACGTTCGCATTCTTCAAGGATGCTGTTCAACTCTTTGAAGTCTTCTTTCGTCATGAGTTTCATCGCATTAATTGTTGCCAATGTGTCGAGTGATTTTCTAATTTCGTAAATTTCATGGGCATCTTTAATGGAAATTCCTTTTACGATGACACCAATCTTAGGGATGTGCTCTACTAGGTGCTCTTTCGTTAACTCGTTAAGAGCGTAGCGAATTGGAGTACGGCTGATGTTTAACTCAGTCGAGAATTCTTTCTCGTTAATACGCGTACCTGCAGGGATTTCTCCTAAGATAATCGTTTTACGAAATGCTTCGTAGAGCGAAATTTTAAGAGGTTTGTTTTGGGTAATATCTAAATTTTTCTTTACCGCTTGGATAATCGCTGACATAGTAGCCTCCTGGAAATTATTGTAAACATTAGAAATAGTATAAACGATAAGATGGGTAAAATGCATAAAAAAAGACTTGTTAGGCTAGGCCTGAAACAAGTCTTTTTTTCACAAATTCAATTGTTATGATTATTGTGGTAAGTATAATGGCATGTGACCCATTAATACGATTGTTACAACGAAGATTACGAAGATAACAGCTGCGTATTTAGCTGATTCTTTTTGCCATTCACCCATGTCTAATCCTGTTAGACGTAATAGTAAGTAGATGAACGCTACTAATGGGCTTAATAAGTGGAATGCTTGACCCATTAATGAAGCTAATGCCATTTGCATATCTGTGAAGCCGTATTGACGTCCAACTTCAGCGAATGGAATTAATACTCCGTAGTAGAATCCGTCGTTTGTTAAGAAGAATGTACCAGGGATCGAGATTAATGCAATGATTAATGACCAGAATCCTGCTAATTGTTTAGGGATGATTTGAACGATGCTATCTGTTAAAGCAGTTGCCATTCCAGTTCCTTGGAATAATCCCATGAATACTCCGGCACCGAATACTAGTAATACTACTTGTACAGCATCCCCAGCGTTGTCCCCAATACGTTTAGATTGAGCTTTTAAGTCTGGGTAGTTAATCATTAAGGCTAAACCTGTACCAACTAAGAATAATACAACTGGTTTCACTTCGATTGAATTGATGAATGAACCAGCAACTAACCAACCGATTAATACGATTGTTAAGATAGCGTTGATTACGAAGTTTTGTGGACGACGTTTTTCTAATACTTCAGGATCAGAAATTGTAGTCAATTCGTTTAATTCTTCTTCAGTTAATTCTTGGATACCTAAACGAGCGCGTTCTTTTTTACCCATTGAGCGAGCAACAAAGAAGATTACGTAAAGAACTGAAAGAATCATACCTGGTGCTAAGTAAGCTAGGATATCTGCTTCTACACCAAGAACTGACATCGCACGAGCAGTAGGTCCGCCCCATGGTAATAAGTTCATGATAGTGTTTTGTAAGATAACAAGAACCCCTAAGTTCATTAATTTCATGTCTAATTTTTTGTAAATTGGCACGAATGCTGAGCAGCAGATTAATGTAGTTGTTGTTCCGTCACCGTTTAATGATACGGCAGCAGCTACGATAGCAGTAGCGATTAAAACTTTCATTGGATCGCCTTTAGCGAAGCGGATCATTTTGTTAGTGATTGGATCGAATAATCCAGCGTCTAACATTGTAGAGAAGTAAAGGATTGCGAATAGAAGCATAATTCCTGTTTCAGCAGTCCCTTTCATCGCTGTTAATTTATCTTTTGAGTTATTTCCGAATAACCCTTGGCGAATTAATGTACCGATGTTAACGTCTTGGACTTGACCTGTAGCAACTAAAATAATTGCAAAAACTAATGGAATTAATACTAAAGCTGTAAATGGTGACATTTTTTTCTTCATGATAACGTACATGAAAAATTGCCATCATAATACGTAAGCTGCAAATTGTGATAACCATCATATCTTCCTTTCTTTATTAAAAAAATTTGTTTTTTTAGTTGGAGAACCGTTCAGTCGCTAAAACCTGAATGGGAGCTCCACGAACTCATTGGGTAGAATGAATTCGTTTACTTATAGCGATATCTTAAACAATATTTAATAAAAAAAGATAGTGTTTTCATATCGAAAAACAATAAAAAGAACAGTTTGATGTGACAAATTGAGCATAACATTTTATATCCTATTTATAATAAAACACCAAAAGAACAGGGAAAAACCCCTGTTTCTAGTTTAGGTATGACGCTGTTTTCTGTATAATAATTGCATGTAGATTATGTTGGGAAGGGAGTGAAGGAATGGGAATTCTCCAACGATTATTTGGCAAGAAGAACTCTGAAGCAACGGAACACGCATCGACAAAGTCTGCACAACCAGAATCTGAATGGGAAAAATTAGAAGCTTTTGTACCGGTAGAAGCAGAAGAAGCTAAGCACGTCTCAATCATTGCAGCGGCGATTGCGGCATCAGATTATCCAGAAAGCCAATTTGTGGTCAAACGCGTCCTTAAACGCAACCCAGAAACCAAGATTATCTCGGTTATTGCCTCAGCGATTGCTGCAGGTGAATCAAGCGACAGTCAATGGGCTGTTAAAGAAATCTACCAAAAACGCAAATCATAATTTATTTTAGGAGGAATGTTACGATATGTTACGTAAATTCAAAATCAAAGTAGACGGTCAAGAGTACCAAGTAGAAATGGAAGAAATCGGAGCAGTTGCGGCAGCCCGCTCCTGTAGCACCAGTTGCAGCTCCAGCGGCACCTGCTGCACCAGCAGTAGAAGCGGCTCCAGCTCCAGCAGCTCCTGTAGCAGCAACACCAGCTGGCGCAGACGCAATGCCATCTCCAATGCCTGGTAACATCTTACGTATTTTTAGTAAACGTAGGAGACACTGTTACTGAAAACCAACCATTAATGATTTTTAGAAGCAATGAAAAATGGAAAAACGAAATCGTTGCAGCTAAAGCAGGGGTTGTAGCAGGAATTCACGTTAAAGAAGGTCAAGTGGTAAACCCAGGAGACGCTTTAATTACAATTAACTAATTTTAATAACATTCAAGGAGTGAAACAGTGGAAACATTAGTTCAAAATCTAACGTCATTTACTTTGGGCCAAGGTATCATGATGGCTATCGGTGCCCTATTAATGTACTTAGGGATTAAAAAAGAGTACGAACCAACATTATTAGTACCAATGGGATTAGGTACAATTTTAGTAAACTTCCCTGGAACTGGGGTTCTTGACCAAGTCGTTGGTGGACAACAACAACACGGGGTTCTACAAATCTTATTCGAAATCGGTATCGAAACTGAATTATTCCCATTATTAATCTTCATCGGTATCGGTGCGATGATCGACTTCGGTCCATTATTACAAAACCCATTCATGTTATTATTCGGTGCGGCAGCTCAATTCGGTATTTTCTTCGTAGTCGTTGTAGCTGTATTATTCGGATTTGACATTCGTGAAGCAGCTTCAATCGGTATCATCGGTGCAGCTGACGGTCCTACATCAATCTTCGTTGCGAACCAATTAGCCCCTCAATTACTTGGAGCGATTACGGTTGCGGCCTACTCATACATGGCGCTTGTTCCGATTATTCAACCAATCGCTATCAAGATGGTTACAACAAAAGCAGAACGTCGTATTCGTATGACATACCACGCTTCAGGCGTATCTAAATTAACTAAAATCTTGTTCCCAATCATTATCACAATTGTGGCAGGTTTCATTGCTCCAATTTCATTACCACTTGTTGGTTTCTTAATGTTTGGTAACTTATTACGTGAATGTGGCGTTTTAGATAACTTATCTCAAGCGGCTCAAAACGAATTAGTAAACATTGTTTCTATTCTATTAGGGATTACAATCTCAGTTAAAATGCAAGCTGATTTATTCTTAAATGTTCAAACATTAATGATCATCTTGTTCGGTTTAGTAGCCTTCATCATGGACTCAATCGGTGGTGTTGTGTTTGCTAAAATCTTGAACTTATTCCGTAGAGAAAAGATCAACCCAATGATCGGAGCTGCAGGTATTTCTGCATTCCCAATGTCAAGTCGTGTTATCCAAAAAATGGCGACAGACGAAGATCCTCAAAACTTCATCTTAATGTACGCTGTTGGAGCTAACGTTTCTGGACAAATCGCTTCTGTTATTGCTGGTGGATTATTATTATCATTCTTCATGTAATAATATAGAAGGAAAAGGAGGAAAACGATGAATTTCAACGCAGAACATTTAACACAAGCTTTCGAATTAATGGCTTTAGGGATGGGTGGAGTTTTCCTAGTATTAGGAATTCTATATGCCGTTTCTGCTCTTTTATTAAAAGCATTCCCGCCTGGTAAGGAGTAAGATTCATGGAAAATTTCATTCTCAAACGGTTATGGCTCGATCGCGATAAAAAAGCACGCCAAGATTGGGAATGGTTAATGGATCAGGCTAACCTTGGTAAAACAGAGCAGGTTGATTATACAATTGCGATTTACCATACTTCTGGTGAACCTGCAGCAACCGGTTCTTTAGACCGCAACATTTTAAAATGTTTAGTGGTTTGTAAAAAGTATCAATCAGAAAATCTGTTAACGCATCTCGTGATGGCGCTCTTAGATGAATTAAGAGAACGTTCTTATACAAATAGTTTTGTCTACACGAAGCCAAAGAATATTGTCTTCTTTAAATCTTTGGGGTATCGCGTAGTTGCCGAGACAGAAAATCTTGCCTTTTTAGAACAAGGCATTCCGTCCTTTAGTGATTACTTGAAATTGCTAAAAGAACATTTCGTAGAAGGAACTAGCAATAGTGCGATTGTCATGAATGCGAATCCTTTTACACTGGGACACCAATACTTGGTAGAAACGGCTGCTCGTCAGTCGAGCCACCTCTACGTATTCGTTGTTTCCGAGGATCGTTCGTTCTTTCATACGAATGACCGAATGGAAATGGTGAAACGAGGCGTGAGTCATCTGCCGAACGTAACGGTGCTTCCGACTAGAGACTATATGGTCTCTAGCGCTACTTTCCCATCGTACTTCTTGAAAGAGAAGGCGGATTTGGAAGTGGCAAAAGTGCAAGCAACATTGGATGCAACACTCTTCTTAGAAAACATTGTTCCAACGTTACAATTGACCAAACGTTATGTTGGTCAAGAACCACTCTCTCTCCAGTAACCTCCGTTTATAATGACGCGCTAAGAGCTGCTTTTGGGAGCGACTTAGAGCTAGTGATTATAGACAGACTTTCTGCCGGGGACGAAGTGGTGAGTGCGACGCGGGTGCGCGCTGCCATTCAAGATAAAAACGTAGACGAGTTGAAACAGCTCGTTCCAGCAACTACGTATCATTATTTAGAAGAAAAACATTTCATTGGTTAAAATCCAAAAGAAAAGGTGGAAACTATAATGGAAATTAAAAAAAGTGCAGTAGTCGGCACTTTGGAATCAAGTGACATCATGATCACATTAAATCCAAGTACCGCTGGTCGAATCGACATTCAATTAGAAAGTAGTGTCGAAAAACAATTCGGAAATCAAATCCGTCGTGTTATCGAAGAAACTTTAAAACAATTAGGGGTTACTTCAGCAGAAGTCATCGCAGTTGATAAAGGTGCTTTAGATTGCACAATTCAAGCTCGTACAGTGACAGTGGTTCACCGTGCAGCAGAAGTTGAAAAACTACGACTGGAAGGAGATCGACTCATGGAACGCTTAAGAAGAACAATGATGTTCGTACCTGGTTCAAACGCAGCAATGTTGCGTGATGCTCCACTTTACGGCGCAGACTCAATTATGTTTGACTTAGAAGATGCTGTATCTTTAAAAGAAAAAGACTCAGCTCGTGTATTAGTACATTTCGCATTTAAAAAAACTTTTTGACTACAGCAATGTAGAAACAGTTGTACGTATCAACGGTTTAGATACAACAGGTGCTTTAGATATTGAAGCCGTTGTATTAGCTGGTGTTAAACGTTGTTCGTTTACCAAAAAAACTGAAACAGCTCAAGATATCGTAGACGTGGATGAAATCATCACTCGCGTTGAACGTGAAAAACAACATCCCAGTAGGTCGCACTAAAAATGATGGCTGCGATTGAATCTGCTGAAGGTGTGTTAAACGCTCGCGAAATCGCTAAAGCAAGTGACCGTTTAATCGGTATCGCTTTAGGTGCTGAAGACTACGTAACAAACATGAAAACTCGTCGTTACCCTGATGGACAAGAGTTATTCTTCGCTCGTAGCATGATCTTACACGCTGCTCGTGCTGCAGGAATCGCTGCAATCGATACTGTTTACTCTAACGTAGACAACATGGATGGATTCCGTGAAGAAGTAGAACGCATCAAACAATTAGGTTTCGATGGAAAATCTGTTATTAACCCTCGTCAAATTCCTGTGGCTAATGCAGTATATGCACCAACAGAAAAAGAAATTCAAAACGCTAAAGAAGTTATTTGGGGAATTCGTGAAGCTGAAGCTAAAGGTTCAGGTGTTATCTCAGTTAACGGTAAAATGGTCGATAAACCAATCGTGGAACGTGCTGAGCGCGTAATCGCATTGGCGAAAGCGGCTGGATTGATTAGCGAGGAGGAAATTTAAGATGGTATTAAATAAAGCTGGACGTGACATTCCACAAGAATATGCAGATCAATATGGGGTATACGAAGGTGAGTTAGCTCGCATTAAACCTTATGAAGCAGCTAGCCGTAAAATTAAACCTGTTGAACCTCGTCAAGAAAAATTATTAGGTAGCATTCGTGAAGCTATTGAAAAAACTGGTTTGAAAGATGGCATGACAATCTCATTCCACCACCACTTCCGTGAAGGGGACTATGTAATCAACATGGTTATGGAAGAAATTGCAAAAATGGGAATTAAAAACCTATCAATCGCGCCTTCTTCAATCGCAAACGTACACGAACCATTAATTGAACACATCAAAAACGGTGTTGTAACAAACATTACTTCATCAGGTTTACGTGATAAATTAGGGGCAGCCATCTCTAGCGGTATCATGGAAAACCCAGTTGTGATTCGTTCACACGGTGGACGTGCTCGTGCAATCACTGCAGGAGACATTCACATCGACGTTGCCTTCATCGGAGCTCCAAGTTCTGACGAGTACGGTAACATCAACGGTACAAAAGGGAAAGCAACTTGCGGTTCTTTAGGATACGCAATGATCGACGCTAAATACGCTGACCAAGTAGTTGCCATTACTGATAGCCTTGTACCATATCCAAACACTCCAATCAGCATTCCACAAACAGACGTGGACTACGTGGTTGTAGTTGATGAAATCGGGGATCCTAAAGGGATTGCTAAAGGGGCAACTCGTTTCACTAAAAACCCTAAAGAATTATTAATCGCAGAATACGCTGCTAAAGTAATCACTGGTTCTCCATATTACAAAGAAGGATTCTCATTCCAAACTGGTACAGGTGGAGCTTCTCTTGCTGCAACTCGTTTCATCCGTGAAGCAATGATTAAAGACGGCATCAAAGCAAGCTTTGTACTTGGTGGTATTACAAACTCAATGTGCGAATTGTTAGAAGAAGGTTTAGTTGAGAAAGTCATCGACGTTCAAGACTTCGACCACCCATCAGCAATTTCACTTGCAAACAACGCAAACCACTATGAAATCGACGCAAGCATGTACGCAAACCCATTATCTAAAGGTTCAGTAATCAACCGTTTAGACGTTGCAATCCTTTCTGCTTTAGAAGTAGATACAGACTTCAACGTAAACGTAATGACAGGTTCTGACGGTGTTATCCGTGGGGCTTCAGGTGGTCACTGTGATACAGCCTTTGCTTCAAAAATGTCTATGGTTATCAGCCCATTAGTACGTGGACGCATCCCTACATTCGTAGAATCAGTAAATACTGTGATTACTCCTGGTACAAGTGTGGACGTGGTTGTTACTGAAATCGGTATTGCGATCAACCCCTAACCGTCAAGACTTAATTGAACACTTCAAAGGGTTAGATGTACCTCAATACACAATCAAAGAATTACAAGAAAAAAAGCATACAGCATCGTTGGAAACCCAGAACCAATCCAATATGGTGATAAAGTGGTTGCGGTTATCGAATACCGTGATGGAAGCATCATCGACGTTGTTCGCAATGTTTAATTCCTTGTTTGATGGAGCACCTGTGGATATCATGCAAATGCTTGATGCCAGAGAAAGACGTGCTCATACCCAACAACAATTACTAGAACAATTTAACCCGTGTGTATTGGTGTCTATTACACTCAATATTCCAGGTCCTGTAAAAAATTCAGAGGCGATTACAACCGTCTTCGCCTCTGTGATTTCTGAATTAGATGAGGCTTTACAGTCTTTTGAGAAACTTCACCAAGAAGACTTCTCGCCTCAGACAGGGATGGAGTTTTACCGAGTCCTTCGCGCAGACGCACTTCGTGTCAAGCGCGCTTGTACGGAGTTTGAAGAAGGACACCCACTCGGGAGATTACTCGATATCGATGTTGTTGAAATGGCAGGAGACACTCCTACGCCAATTTCCAGAACAGCCCTTGGAATGTCTCCAAGACGTTGTTTTATCTGCAATGAGGACGCAAAAGTGTGCGCCCGTTCTAGAAAGCATACGGTCCCAGAGATGCAAGAGCATATCGCTCGCATCGTCTCAGCATACACATCCATCAAAAGACCTTAAGAAAGGAAGATATTATGAGCAAAATTATCCGTTTAACTGAAACGGTTTTGCGTGACGGACAACAAAGTCAAATCGCGACTCGTATGTCAACTGAAGATATGTTACCAATCTTGGAAACATTAGATCAAGCTGGCTTCCATGCGTTAGAAGTATGGGGAGGAGCAACTTTTGACTCTTGTATTCGTTTCTTGAATGAAGACCCATGGGAACGTCTACGTCAAATTCGCGCAGCAGTTAAAGATACAAAATTGCAAATGTTATTACGTGGACAAAACCTATTAGGATACCGTAACTATGCTGATGATGTGGTACGTTTATTCGTAGAAAAATCTGTACAAAACGGAATCGACATTATTCGTGTATTCGATGCTTTAAACGATGTTCGTAACATGAAGACATCAATCGAAGCAACAAAATTAGCAGGCGGACACTGCCAAACAGCAATCTCTTACACAACAAGTCCAGTTCACACTGTGGACTACTATGTTGATTTAGTAGGACGCATGGCAGAATTCGGTGCAGATTCAATCTGTATTAAAGACATGGCTGGGGTATTAACACCTCAAACAGGTTACGAATTAGTAAGCCGTATTAAAGAAAAAACTGATCTTCCTTTAGAAGTTCACACTCACGCTACAAGTGGTATTTCTGAAATGACTTACTTAAAAGTAGCTGAAGCAGGCGCAGACATCATCGACACTTGCTTATCATCATTCTCTGGTGGTACAAGTCAACCTGCAACTGAATCTATGGCTTTAGCACTTAAAGATTTAGGCTTCGAAACAGGCGTGGACATGAAGAAAGTAGAAGAAGCAACAGCTCACTTCAACGGCATTCGTGATAAATTCCGTGCAGAAGGAATCTTAAACCCTAAAGTAAAAGATACAGAACCAAAAACATTAATTTACCAAGTACCTGGTGGAATGTTATCAAACCTATTAAGTCAATTAACAGAACAAGGCTTAGCTGACAAATACGAAGAAGTATTAGCAGAAGTGCCAAAAGTACGTGCTGACTTAGGTTACCCACCACTTGTAACGCCATTATCACAAATGGTTGGGACACAAGCGGTAATGAACGTGATTTCAGGTGAACGCTTCAAACTCGTTCCAAAAGAAATCAAAGACTATGTTTTAGGATTATATGGACAAGCTCCAGCAGAAATTAATCCTGAAGTGAAAGCAAAAATTATCGGAGATTCAGAAGTTGTGACAGTTCGTCCAGCTGACTTAATCGAAGATCAATTACCAGAAATTCGTGAAGAGATTAAAGAGTACGCTAAATCTGATGAAGATGTATTAATGTACGCACTCTTCCCACAACAAGCAAAAGACTTCTTAGGACGTCGTGAAGATCCATTCTACGATGTACCATTACAAACAGTAGAAGTTACTTTAGACTTAAAATAGTTTTGCTAGAAAGCTGAAAAGCTAGGCTCCGCTGCCCGGCTTTTCAGCTTTTTGTGTGCTTTAAACTGTGTTATAATGAATAGAATAGACAAATGCAAAGGAAGTGAAGGAATGGGACGTTTTAGAGAAGATATGGATACTTATAAGAGAAATGATCCAGCGGCAAGAAGCAGCTTGGAAATCGTCTTGACGTACCCAGGATATCACGCAACGGTCTTACACCGCGTAGCGCATTGGTTCCATACGAAGGCGAAAATGAGACTCCTTGCACGGATGGTCGCTGGCTTTAGTAGGTTCCTAACGGGCATCGAGATTCATCCAGGCGCAACGATTGGAAGACGATTCTTTATCGACCATGGAATGGGGATCGTCATTGGAGAAACGACGATTATCGGTGACGATGTCAAAATGTTCCATGCGGTCACACTAGGCGGAACCGGGAAGGATACCGGCAAGCGCCATCCAACCATCGAAAATGGGGTGCTTTTATCAGCGCATTCGCAAGTGATTGGACCTGTGACGGTTGGAGAATATGCCAAAATTGGGGCGGCGGCAGTTGTGTTAGACGACATTCCTGCTCATACCACAGCCGTTGGATTACCAGCGCGAGTGGTTCGCATCCATACACCAGAAGAAATTGAAAGAGATACGACTATCGGAGGAAACTTATGATTCAAATCTACAACACTTTAACAAGACAAAAAGAAGCATTTAAACCGATTGAAGAAGGAAAAGTGAGCATGTATGTGTGCGGTCCAACGGTTTATAACTATATTCATATCGGGAATGCACGTAGTACGGTTTCCTTTGATACGATTCGTCGTTACTTTGAATACCGCGGTTATGACGTGAATTTCGTTTCGAACTTTACAGATGTGGACGATAAAATTATTCGCGTGGCTAACGAAACAGGCATGACGGCTGAAGAAGTCTCTAAGAAATATATCGAAGCGTTCTTTGAAGATACAAACGCCCTAAACGTGAAGAAGGCAACCCTAAATCCAACAGTAATGAACACAATGGATGACATTATTGCCTTTGTAGCAGATTTAGTCGATAAAGGCATGGCGTATGAATCAGAAGGCGATGTGTATTTCATCACTGAAAAATTCAAAGACTATGGGAAAAACTCAGCGACCAACGCATCGAAGACTTACAAATCGGCGCAAGTAATCGTACAGCCTCAGAAGATGATGCGAAGAAACGCAATCCGTTAGACTTTGCATTATGGAAGAGCGCAAAACCAAACGAAATCAGCTGGAACTCTCCGTGGGGCAAAGGTCGTCCCAGGATGGCATATTGAATGCTCGGTAATGGCGACAAAACACTTAGGAGATACGATCGATATTCACGGTGGTGGACAAGACTTAGCGTTCCCTCACCACGAAAATGAAATCGCGCAAAGTGAATCAAAAACAGGGAAGAAATTTGCGAACTACTGGATGCACAATGCATTTCGTAACGATGGGCGAAGAGAAAATGAGTAAATCGCTTGGAAACTTCGTGCTCGTTCACGACTTAATCCAACAACTTGACCCACAAGTACTCCGTTTCTTCTTAGCAAGTGCGCACTATCGTCGTCCATTGAAATTTAGTGAAGCGGCTCTTCAAGAAGCAGCCGTGAACCTTGAAAAAGTACAAACGACCTTCAAGAATGCACGCTACCGCTTAGAAACAGCCGTAGATGCATTACCAGAAGATGCAGAACGTTTAGCAAAATTTGCAGCAATCGAAGCAGAATTCCAAAAAGAAATGGATGATGACTTCAATGCGGCAAACGGTATGACTGTGTTATATCAATGGTTGAAAGAATGGAATGTGTACTTAGAACAAGAAGTCGTTTCAAACAGCAGTACTCGAAGCGCTCCTTGAAAAAGCAACCGTTCTATTTGGAATCTTCGGTATCGTGGAAAAACAAGAAGCATTACTCGATGATGATATTCAAGCATTAATCGATGAACGTCTTGAAGCGCGTAAAGCGAAAAACTTTGCTCGCAGTGACGAGATTCGTGATTTACTAAAAGAACAAGGGATTGTATTAGAAGACACTCCACAAGGAACACGATGGAGAAGAGAAGCATGACAGAGAAAAACTGGAAGCTACTAAATGGGTTGGCCTTAGCCTATATGGGTGACGGGATTTATGAAGTGTATGTCAGAAATCACGTGATGCAAAAAGGGTTAACAAAGCCAAATCAATTGCATGCGACCGCAACGAAGTTTGTTTTCGGCAAAAGGCACAAGCACGCTTGATGCAGACAAATGCTGGAACAAGAAAACTTTAAACGGAAGAAGAATTAGAAATTTACAAACGAGGACGCAATAGTAAGAGTCATACGGTTGCTAAAAATGCAGACGTAGGAACGTACCGTATTGCGACTGGTTTTGAAGCATTAATGGGGTACTTATATTTATCAGGTCAACAAGCCCGACTAGAAGAACTCATTAATTGGTGCTTACAACAAGTGGAAGGTGAACTGTAACATGGCACGAAATGAATATGCACCAAAGAAAAAATCAAGAAACGGAAATCGTTCAGACCATGGGCGTCCTGAGCGCGGTGAAAAGAGACAACGCCCTGCTCGTGAACACGTAGAACGTGAGGGAGTACAAGAAGTGGTGGACTTCGTGTTTGGTCGCCATGCAGTGGTGGAAGCCTTGCAAACGCCGGACCGCGTGAACCGCGTCTTTATCCAGGAAGGAACTTCTGGACGAGATGCTGCAAAAGTCATTGAACTCGCGCGTGAAAAGGGCATTCAAGTTCAAACCGTTCCAAAGACAAAGATTGAAGACCTTGTCGGCAATACCGTTCACCAAGGACTCGTGGCTTCGATTGCGGCGTATGAATATGCCGACTTAGAAGATGTCTTTAAGAAAGCCGAAGAAAAAGGCGAGGATCCATTTATCGTTATTTTAGACGGAGTGGAAGATCCGCATAACTTAGGAAGTATTTTACGAACAGCTGACGCAACAGGCGTTCACGGGATTATTATTCCAAAACGCAGTTCGGCTTCACTGACAGCGACTGTTGCCAAAGCCTCAACGGGTGCCATCGAGCATGTGCCGGTTGTTCGCGTGACGAATTTAACGCAGACGATTGAACAATTGAAGGCTCGTGGCATTTGGGTGTTTGGGAACCGACATGAATGGAACGGACTACCGCAAATGGAATACTAGCGGACCTCTTGCAATCGTGATGGGGAACGAAGGAAAAGGCGTGTCTCGTATCGTGAAGGAAAGCGTGGACGAAATGGTGACCATCCCGATGGTTGGACATGTCCAAAGTTTAAACGCGAGTGTGGCGAGTGCCTTAATGATGTACGAAGTCTTCCGTAACCGTTCGTTATAGGAAACGGGGGATGCACATTGAAAAAGCAACTCTATATTATTGATGGCTACAATATGATTGGTGCTTGGCCGGAATTGGTGGCATTAAAGAAGCAAGATGACTTAGAGAGCGCGAGGGATTTACTCATTCAACGGTGCTCGAATTTTCAGAAATTTGAAAATATCGAAGTCTGGATTGTCTTTGATGCGCAGTTCGTACCAGGAATTACCCAGTCATTTGACGAAGCCGAAGTGAAAGTGATTTTTACGGCTGAAGGGGAGACGGCGGATAGTTATATTGAGCGTACCGTATCAGAAATGAATATGCGTCTTGTTCAAGTATCTGTAGCAACCAGTGACTTGGCCGAGCAGTGGCTTATTTTCCAAAAAGGAGCCCTGCGTAAATCAGCTAGAGATTTTTATAAGGAATTAGAAAGTAGTAGGGATAAACAAACGGAGATGGCACGAACTTTCCATCATAAAGGAAGTACGCGTCGAAATCCCTGGAGTGACGCACAAATGGCACTATTAAATCATTTGCGCTTTAGCTTAGGAGGCAGTGTAAAAAAGAAAAAATAGTGAATTAGCGCATTTCAAATACGCAACTTCACACTTTCTTCATAAATTGTGGTGTGTGATTTCATATTAATGATGTACAATCTGTGAAGAAAACTTATAATAATTATAATTTAGCTATAAAAAAGGAGTGTATGTCATGCATATCTTAATGATTGAAGATACAGAAGCAGTTTGCGAAATGATGGAGATGTTTTTTGAAAACGAAGGTTGGAAGGCAAGCTTCTACCACGATGGTAAAGAAGGTCTTGATGCATTCTTAGAAAACCAAAACAAATGGGGCGTTGTCATCTTAGATGTCAACTTACCAAGCATGGACGGAATGCAAATTTGCCGTCAAATCCGTCAAGTGAACCAAAACGTTCCAATCGTAATGCTTACAGCACGCGATTCAGAAAGTGACCAAGTTATCGGTCTTGAAATTGGTGCAGACGACTACGTTGCAAAACCATTCAGTGCCGTAACCATTATGGCTCGTATTAAAGCATTATTACGTCGTACACAACGCGCTACTGTTGCAGACAACACATTTGCTTCAGAATTCGATGTTGAAACAGATCACGTGAAAATCAATACGAAAACACACGAAGCATTTATCGATGGCAAACAAATCGAAAACTTAACACCTAAAGAATTTGACTTATTAATGGTTATGGCGAAACACCAACGCCAAGTATTCACTCGTGAACACTTATTAACAAAAATCTGGGAAGATCCATTCTATGGTGACGAACGTACCGTTGACGCTCACATCAAGAAACTTCGCCAAAAAATCGAGGCTGTTGGTCCTCACGTAATTCATACGGTTTGGGCGTAGGGTATAAATTTGACGATAGCGAGTTGTAATCCATGAAATACTTTTATCAGCAACTCTTCGGGTTCGTATCCGTTGTGCTGTTGACGATTGCTGCATGTGGAATTCTTTTCTACAACGTAATGAGTAATAATGTGTGTATACACAGCGGTCTCAGCAATTGCAGTCGTACGCCAAAGGATTAATTGCGACTGATATGAGCGATGCGGATATTTACAAGTTGGGGACCATTTTACGCGAGGAAAATGTCAGTATAGCGATGTTTGATGAAAACAACGAGATGACCTATCCTTCTAGAAGTTTAGATACAAACTCTGCACTGACAGAGGATGAATTAAACCACTTAAAAAATGGTGCTGCGATTAACTTGAAAGAAGTTCAAATGAACTTTACCGGAGAAGCCGTAGATAACTTAATCACGGTATACTATCCCATTATTAAAAATGGACAGTATAAAGGATATGTGGCTTTAGCCAGTCCGATGAGTCGTATTCAAACCGAAGTACGCGAACTTCGTAATTCGATGTTTATTGCGTTTGGCGCTGCGATTATCATTGGAATTATGATGAGTTTTGTTTTTGCAAACTATCAAACACGTCGAATCAACAAGTTGCGTAAGGCGACTCATAAGATTTCGGAAGGGGACTTTGATGTTAAACTTCCTGTCGAAAGTCGAGACGAGTTTGACGACTTAATGAAAGACTTTAACAACATGGCGCGTTCGCTGCGTGAGTCTGAAAAAGAGGTTGAGCGACAAGAAAATGTCCGCCGCCAATTTATGATGGACGTGGCGCACGAAATGCGTACACCATTGACAACCATGAATGGATTGCTCGATGGCTTGAAATACAATATGGTGCCAGAGTCTCGTCGTGGCCGTTCGCTGGAATTGATTTCTAGCGAGACGCAACGATTGATCAGGCTTGTTAACGAAAACCTCGACTACGAGAAGATTCGTTCGAACCAAATTGTATTAGTACAACATCGTTTTGCAGGGATTGGAGCAATTCAAACCGTTGTAGAACAAATTCGTGAATTAGCGAAAGTAAAAAATAATACATTGCGCTATGAATGCGATAAAGACTTCAGCGTCTATGCCGACTATGACCGATTTGTCCAAATCTTGGTAAACATCACAAAGAATGCGAACCAATTTACGGATAACGGGGAAATCCTAGTGAAGGCATGGAATGAAGGTAAAAAAGCAATTGTCGAGATTTCAGATACGGGTATCGGAATCGACGAGAGCGAAATCAAAGAAATCTGGGAACGTTTCTACAAAGCAGACGTTTCAAGAAAGAGCACGAAGTACGGAGAAAGCGGCCTTGGCCTTGCGATTGTGAAGTCGCTAGTGGATAGTCACCGCGGTAAAATCTCTGTGAAGAGTGAAGTCGGCAAGGGTACAACGTTTAGAGTCGTATTCCCTGGCGAAAGTGAATTGTAATTTAAGGAGAACGAACAAGGAGGAAGAACATGTATTTACTTGGCCCATTCTATCAATGGCTAGTCCGATTATTTGATGGGCGAGTGAATCACCTTCCACTTGTTCGTTTGTTTATTTTCAGTGTAGACCACGCAATCGTCCTGTTTATCGGATGGTTGATTGTTTGGTCTATTTATTTATCTTCACGTAGAAAAGGGGAGATTTCCTGGAAGTGGGAACTCTACCGGAATTTATTTATCTTCTATATTATATTATTAGCGCAACTGACGATTTTTAGAAATACCGATGAGACCTTTACTGTAAAAGTCGTCACGCACCCGCTCTCGGATATTATGTGGGTGCCGTTTGTCGATAGCATCAAGTTATTTATGCAAGGTTCAGTCTTTGCAGCGTATTATAATGTAGTAGGAAATATCGTCTGGTTTATGCCGCTTGGATTTTTCTGCGGACTACTCTATGGAAAAAAGGATGGACAATATCGTTCGCTTTGGTATGGTTTTTGGACGTCTTTTACCATCGAGTTTTTCCAATTTATCTTCTACACCGGCGTCAGCCATATCGATGATATCATCTGTAATGTGTTCGGAAGCTGGATGGGTTTCTTACTGTATCGAGGCATTATGAAATGGAGGGGAAAATAATCTATGGGAACAATCATCGTGAAACAAAAAGCAGCGGGATTGATTAAAAAAGGAAGTCCACTGATTAGTCAGATGGATCTAGCGCAAGAACTTCGCGCAGATGAAGGCGAAGTGGTGAAAGTTGTTGACCAACAACGTCATTTCTTAGGAATGGCCTATGTCGGATTCCAAAATAAGGGAGTTGCGTGGGTATATAGTCGCGAGGAAGACGAAGCGTTGGATGATGCGTTCTTTAGCGGTATCTTCAAGACGGCATTCGAGAATCGCCGTGCGCTCATTCATTCGGAGGATACGACGACTTTCCGTCTCTTCAATGGGGAAGGCGACGGATTTGGCGGGAGTGACGATTGACTGGTATGACGGTTTTATCGTTGTCTCATGGTATAGCGAGGGTGTTTATCATTACCGCGACCTTATTTTGACGCAGGCACTCGGTTCATTTGAAGGTGTCAAAGGAGTCTACGAAAAGATTCGTTTCAAGAATGAAGCAGACTTGCTAGAAAGTCAGTTTGTCGGTGGAGTAGAAGCGCCAGAACCATTAATCGTATTAGAAAATGGGGTCAAATACGCGACCTATATGAATGAAGGTTTGATGACGGGTATCTTCTTAGACCAACGCGAGGTGCGCGAAACGATTCGCCAGCGTTACAGTGCAGGACGTACGGTGTTGAATACCTTCAGTTATACCGGTGCCTTTTCTGTAGCTGCCGCGATGGGTGGCGCGACAAAAACAACCAGCGTGGACGTTGCAAACCGCAGTCTTGAAAAGACGAAAGAGCAATTTGCAGTGAACGGCATTGACCCAGAAACCCAACAAATCTATGTGATGGACGTATTTCGATTATTTCAAATACGCCGTGAAGAAACAGTTGAAGTTTGATACGGTCGTAGTCGATCCACCAAGTTTTGCCCGCTCGAAGAAGAGAACTTTCTCTGTGGCGAAAGACTACGGCAAACTAGTAGCGCAAATCACGCCATTAGTCGCGCCAAAAGGAACGCTCGTGTTATCTACAAACGCAGCGAATGTGAGCGAATCTCAATTTCCAACAAATGATTGAGAAAGGCATCCGTGAAGCAGAAGGCAATCGCAAGTTCCGCATCGTCTTTGAAAAAAAGGATCTGCCAAGTGATTTTCGCAGTTCCAGTAGCCACACCGCTAAGCGATTATCTCAAAGTTTTCTTTATTGAATTTAACAACTAGCACAACTGCCCAAAATTCACTTATAAGTGAATTTTGGGCAGCTTTCGTACGCACCGCAAACTCCCTGCACAAAATGCGTCCTTATGCCATTTCTGCAGCACGGGAGGCAGTTAGAGTCACCGACATGTCATTTTCATCTTTTGGCACAAATCCCATTGCAACGCGATTTCTAGCAGTCCACTTTTTGCAAAAATCCATTTTTCTTACAAACCACGAAAGAACGTTGCGGTTCTATAACAACAGTAATGGGGGATAGCAACCAATGTGAATTACTGACTCTAGGGTGAAACCCGTAGAGTCAGTTTGAAGCTTGGTAGGAATTGAGACGATAGGCTCAATCCGGTGCCCCATTACCGTAGCTATGAAGCAACCGCAACCGTTCAAGAAGGCTTGTAAGAAAAAACGAAGTTTTTCTAAAAAAGAATATACTATAAAGATTGCATTGCAAATTAAGTTTTGATATAATACCAAAGTGCATGAAAATGCACATGTCGGAACACCGTGGGAGGAGAAATCTTCATCTCCATTAAACCACGCACGAAACAATCAAGGAGGTAATGTCTCGTGGCTAAAAAAGTTGTAAAACTAGTTAAATTACAAATTCCTGCAGGTAAAGCAACTCCAGCTCCACCAGTAGGTCCAGCTTTAGGTCAAGCACAAGTGAACATCATGGGATTCTGTAAAGAATTCAATGCTCGTACAGCTGACCAAGCAGGTTTAATCATTCCGGTTGTGATTTCAGTTTATGAAGACCGTTCATTCGACTTCATCTGTAAAACACCACCAGCAGCAGTATTATTAAAGAAAGCTGCTAAAGTAGAAAAAGGTTCAGGCGAACCAAACAAGAAAAAAGTTGCTACTGTAACTCGTGATCAAGTTAGAGAAATTGCTGAATTAAAAGCACCTGACTTAAAATGCAGCAGACGTAGAAGCTGCTATGCGCATGGTCGAAGGTACAGCCCGTTCAATGGGATTTGTAGTAGAAGGCTAAAAACAAATGCAGCTTCCAAAAGTCCCTAGCACGAGTGTTTCACTCATGGACTTTGTGGGAGGTAAAACCGTTAAAACCACACAATAGGAGGAAATTATACAATGGCAAAGAAAAGCAAAAAATATTTAGAAGCCGCTAAAAAAATCGATTCTTCTAAAGCTTACTCAGTTGAAGAAGCTATCGCATTAGCAAAAGAAACAGATTTCGCTAAATTTGATGCATCTGTAGAAGTTGCATACCGTTTAGGTTTAGATCCAAAGAAAGCTGACCAACAATTACGTGGAGCAGTTGTGCTTCCAAACGGAACAGGTAAAACTCAACGCGTATTAGTATTCGCAAAAGGTGAAAAAGCTAAAGAAGCTGAAGCAGCTGGTGCAGACTACGTTGGTGACAGCGAATTAGCTCAAAAAATCCAAGGCGGATGGTTTGAGTTCGACGTTATCGTTGCAACACCTGACATGATGGGTGAAGTTGGTCGTTTAGGTCGTGTATTAGGACCTAAAGGCTTAATGCCAAACCCTAAAACAGGTACTGTTACAATGGACGTAACTAAAGCTGTTGAAGAAATCAAAGCTGGTAAAGTTACTTACCGTGTTGACAAAGCTGGTAACATCCACGTTCCAATCGGTAAAGTTTCATTCTCAGATGACAAATTAGTAGAAAACTTCAAAACAATTCACGAAACATTATTACGTATCAAACCTGCTACAGTTAAAGGTCAATACGTACGTAACGTTGCTGTGACAACTACTTTCGGCCCTGGGGTTAAAGTAGACGTAGCTTCTCTATAATTTAAAAATGAAATGATAAAAAGCCAAGCGGCACTGACCCCCGTAAATGAGAATTAAATAAAAACACCTCCAAGTTGGATTTGATACAATATTATCAAATACGCATGGAGGTAGTCTTTTTATGGTTAAAAATCGTGTTGCTTATTCAGTCGATACTAAAAAAATAAAGCCGTAGAAATGAAATTACAGGGATATAGTACAAAACAAGTAATGCAGGAGTTAAACATTAAAAACAAAAACGCAAGTAGAAACATGGTTTAGATGGTATAAAAATGGAGAAACTCATCGTTTCCACCAACAGGTGGGTAAACAATATTCTTATGAAAAAGGAATGGCTAAACTTTCTGAAAATCGATCAATTAAAAATTAGAATTACGAAGAAAAAGAAGTTGAATTAGAAATATTAAAAATACAAGGAATTGGAAAGGAAGTGTCGCCTCAAGCAGTTGTAAAAATTAGTGGAAGAATTGAAAGATAAATATACTGTAGATTTAATTTGTTCCTGCCTTAATGTACCCTATATCTACTTACTATCGATGGAAAAAGAAAGATTTTTCTCCAACAGTTATCGAAGAAACTATTGGTAAACTTTTGTAAGAAAACCAAATTCATCTATGGATACAGAAAAAAATTAAGTATTTGATTCAGAAGGAATTAAATCAGATTGTTAACCATAAGGTTGTGCAGCGGATTATGCAAAAAAATGGTTGGAATTGTGCGGTAAAACCAAAAAGCTATCAAAAATAGGTAAACCATTCTCCATTACTGCCAATACTCTAAACAGAAATTTTTCAGCGAACAAACCTATGCAAAAAGTTGACTACTGATATCACATATTTGCCTTTCGGCCCTAAACGATTATATTTATCGTCGATTATGGATTTATACAATGGAGAAATACTTGCTTATACAATTGGTCCTAAACAAGATACTAAGTTTGTATTGGATACATTAAATCAAATTGACTTACCTAAGGAGGTTCTACTACATAGTGATCAAGGTAGCGTTTATACTTCTGCTGAATATTACAATTTATGTAAAGAAAAACATTATCCGCAGTATGTCCCGTAAGGGGACACCCGCAGATAATGCGCCCATCGAAAGCTTCCATTCTTCCCTAAAGTGCGAAGCTTTTCTACATAAAAGATGAAGTAATAACTTCATCTTCTATTGTAATTCAAATTGTAGAAAATTACATCAAATATTATAATGAAAAAGAATCTAACAAAATTGGACTACCTGTCTCCGGTTGAATACCGGAGACGGTAGCCCTAGGGTGTTTTTATTTAATTCTCACTTTTTGGGGTCAGTCCCAGCCTCGTGCTTGGCTTTTTGTTTTCTAAAAATAAATAGATAAGTTGAGGGAAATATATTACAATCTAAGAAAATACATCGAGAGTAGTATTATTAAATTTAAGATGAAAAGGGAATTTAAAATATGGGTAAACTGTTAAAAAGAACGTGTATTGGAATCATTAGTGTTTTGGCTTTAATTGGATTAATAATAGGAGGATATCAATTAAAGCAACAAGCGGAATATAATGAAATGGTACGAATTGTTAAGAGTGATGAAGTGAAAGTCATCATCGAAGAGGATTTAAATGATATTCACGAAGGAGCTCTTAAGGAAGGAAATAGTATTTATTCATATCAAATTGACGAAACGTCGATTAGACATAATCCAATGGGAGGAATTATGTTTCGTATTTTTTTGAACTCTGATGAAAAGTTAGTAGTTTATTATACGTTACAGAAGGATAGTCGTACAGGTAAAATTAAGTATTCAGGTGGGGGGTATTCGCAGGAAGTTGGTAAATTAATTGGAGAAGGGAATTAATGTTATCGGAAGATAGTTGATACTCACTATTTTCCATTGATTTTTCCTCTGATTTGATCAAACACTTCGGAATGTGTATAACGGGTCTCGTCAGTTTCGGCAATTCTGTCAGCAACGTCAAGTGCTCTCTCAACAGACTCCATGAGGGTAGTATACTGTTCTACACTGAGGACGACCATTGAGCCATGACCGTTTTTAGTTAGAAATACCGGACATTTTTGTTTAAGACAATCTCTTCAATTTCAGGGAACTTATTACGTAAATCGGATACGGGTCTAATATGAATCATAGTACATGCTCCTTTCTTATCAATATTTTATCATAAAAATAGCAAAAAGAGATAAAATGTAAACTTTTGAGATAGAATTGAGTTCTTTCTTGACAGAAGAAAGTCAATCATGTAAACTAATAAAAGTTGAATGCGACCGAAGACAGTAGGGGGCACTAGCCTTAATATCCTACCGAGGGAGAACAAGTTGATCTTATTTCTCTATGTCTTTGTGGGTATAGAGTTTTTTTATGCCCTACCTAAATTTCAGGAGGTGAAAAACGAAGATGAGTGAAGCAATCATTGCTAAAAAAGCGCAACTAGTTACAGAAGTTGCTGAACAGTTCAAAAACGCATCATCAGTTGTTGTTGTTGACTATTTAGGAATTACTGTAGAAGAAGCAACAAATCTACGTGCAGAATTACGTAAAGCAGGAGTACAATTTGCAGTTGTTAAAAACAGCATTTTAACTCGTGCAGCTAAAGAAGCTGGTTTAGAAGGAATGGATGACATTTTCAAAGGACCATCAGCTGTAGCTTTCAGTAACGATGATGTAGTAGCTCCTGCTAAAATCTTAGCTGACTTTGCTAAAAAAGTTGAAGCTTTAGAAATTAAAAGCAGGTGTTGTTGAGGGTAAAGTTTCTTCAAAAGAAGAAATCGAAGCTCTTGCAAAATTACCAAGCCGCGAAGGGTTACTTTCAATGCTATTATCAGTATTACAAGCACCAGTTCGCAACACTGCATTGGCAATCAAAGCCGTTGCAGATCAAAAAGATAGCGCAGCAGCTTAATAAAAGCTAGCTAGCTAACTTAAAAAAATCACAAACAAAATTTTATTAAATAACCAAAAAATGGAGGAAATTAAAAATGGCATTAAACATTGAACAAATCATTGCTGACATTAAAGAAGCAACTGTATTAGAATTAAACGACTTAGTAAAAGCTATCGAAGAAGAATTTGAGTAACAGCAGCAGCTCCTGTAGCTGTAGTAGCTGGTGGCGCTGGCGAAGCTGCAGAAGAAAAATCTGACTTCACTGTAGAATTAACTTCTGCTGGAGACCAAAAAATTAAAGTAATCAAAGTTGTTCGTGAAGCAACTGGATTAGGATTAAAAGAAGCTAAAGCATTAGTTGATGGCGCTCCTGGCGTATTAAAAAGAAGGCGTAGCTAAAGAAGAAGCTGAAGCATTAAAAAGCTCAATTAGA
>BNJU01001757.1_pt1 | contig 50563 bp, 73 predicted proteins | sample 8539281 | NCBI WGS metagenome assembly BNJU01 (sample SAMD00202456, study PRJDB9452) | human saliva metagenome | isolation source: human saliva | place: Japan | reverse complement strand
GAAGGAAAGGACTACGTCATGGCAGATGGGGATGTGGTGGGTTTAGGTTTTAATGTGATGGTTGAAATATGTCTGCGCAAAGGACTGGGAAGTTCGGAACCGCAGTAGACTTATAGACTAAACAAAGATTCACCTTGATGAGTTTACGAACAACACGTTCAGGCTAGCAGAAATCGGAATAACCAAAGGGAGTTATGATGACGGGGCTGTAGGTGTGTCAACACAGTGTTTCCTGCAGTGAATCGCCGGACAACTAAGGTGTTGTGGGTGAACGACAACGAGTATTTTGAATCTCTTCCATCGCGAACGTGAAATTATATTAAGTATACATTGAAGACCAGTCGATTAGATACTGAAACAACACGAAGTGAATTACGGAAGCTAGGCAAAATTTCTTTCAAAGGACATCGTGATGATCATCAAAAGAATTTCGGTGCATGCTAACTATTGCTTTGGAGCCAACCCTCTTGAACTGAACGATCTAGGAAAAGTAAATTTCATGTGCCAATGGATCAGTAAACGACCATATCCAGGCGCTATCTCGTCAGCGCAAAGGATCCTGTTGACAGAGAAACTTGGCGTGTAGCCCCCACCGATCTACCTGTCCGCGTTTTCAATGAAGGTACCGATCTGAGTTCTTACCGAGCATGTCGCCGGGTTTTTAGCATAGGAAGAAAACTCAAAGATGAAGAAAAATCTCTGAGCTTGAAAATCAGAGGCTGAACTCAACAGGGAAATAGAGTGAGAGTAAATACGAAAATAGAGGAACTGACAGCCAAGGAAATAAAGTTGGTCTTCGATCGGAAATTCAACGAACAAAGATCAACGTCAGCGAAGAAATATTTGAGGTTTACAAGAGTCTGCCAGACGCAGTGTCTCGCCTGGTGTTCTCAGGTTATAGAAGCAGTAAAATAAAGTTATTTGAAGCAGCATTTCAACGTTATTCAGATTCCAATTTTCGACGAATGGCGAAAGTTGGGCCGCCTTGAATCAGCGGGCTATTGCAGTGCACCAGGTGGCAGTAATTCGCGACCTTTGTTACCCTCGAATTATGAATGTTGAGTTAGTAATGAACGACGATAGGGACGCGACGCTCGATCGCTCACCTCTCAAAGTAATGGAAAGCTATCGTCCCTGATCAACCTTCTATCTAATCAAGACTGGGTCAACAAAGGACGGCAGTATTTAGCTCGATCTGAAGAGACGTGCCCATTCTGTCAGCAGGAACTCAATCCAGGCTTCGAGACGATGCTTGCCGAGTATTTTTCCAATGAATTTGACCTTGCTTTCGAGAAACTTAATCGTATACTCAGGGATGCAGAATCCAAAGCGAGTCGCCTCGAAAACGAGCTGACGTCTCTTGTTGATGCGGTTGATGCGGATGGTGAGATTGATGGAACTGTGTTCTTTCGTGCGGTGTCAAGTGTTCAAAAATCGGTTGACCTCCTTCTTGCAGGGTTGCGAGAAAAATGCGAACGTCCGACCATATCTGTTCATTTGCCTGATATTGCTGGCGCCATTAATGAACTCAACGAACTAATCGCAAAGGAAAATGAACGCATCAACGATTATAATCAAATTGTAAAGAACACTAGAGAAGAGAGAAATAAACTCATTTCCGATGGCTGGGGATTGTTTTTACGTGAACCCAGCGTTTCTAGTAAGTTAAAAAGGTAATGCTGGAATTAGTAAGAAGAAGAATCAAGAAATTTCTCGACAGAATCCTCCATTTTATCCAAGCAGGCAGAAGTTGAAAAGTGTCGACAAGAGGATATCTGATCTTCGGTTATCGTACTCTAACACGTCTGAGGTTGCAATCAAAATTAATCAACTATTGTCTGCCGTCGGTTTCTCTCGTTTTCGCCTCGGGGTGGTTGGACCAGGACAAAGGGAGTTATCGCATCATCAGAAAAGATGGGACGCCAGCGTTCAACTCACTTTCTGAAGGAGAGAGCGATCTTTTATTTGTTTTGCATACTTTTTGGAGTCTCTTTTGGCAGCACATCGGGCGACGTCCCAGAGAGGTTGTGGCTGTAATTGACGATCCAATTTCAAGTTTGGACAGCGATGTACTTTTTATAGTAGCGCAGTTTATTAGAGATGCCGCTATTGACGTTATCAAGGATAGAACTAATTTACGGCAGCTTATCGTATTAACACACAACACGCAGTTTCACCGAGAAGCGGCCTACTCTAATGATCGAGAATCCGCTCATAGGAGATATTTTAGGTTAGTGAAGAATTTGGATGGATTTACTTCAGTCAAGGATGATGGTGGAAAATCAAAGATTAGAGGAACATATGCCCTTCTTTGGGATGCCGTTGTCGAGGCTGCACGCGATGAGAGTGATTCTGCGTTGGTGCATGTTGGTGTGTGTAATGTTGTGCGAAGGATTATTGAATGGTATTTCAAAACTGTCGGTGACTTGAAAGACTATCGCCGGCCGTCAGATCTTGGAGTTGCGGAAGAGAGGGTGGTTGCAACGTTTCACGTGTGGGCTAATGCTGGCTCTCACCATAGCAGATGATGTAGATCAAACGATCGGCGTTTCGGAAACCAAGCGCTTCTAACTTGTTCCAATGTACTCGACATGCAAGGGCACGGGTGCGCATTTCGATATGATGATTGAAGCCAGTGGTGGGGCAGATCTACTCAGTGAAGGGAAATTGTTTGAGCGCACGCGAGGATAAAATTGGTGGAATGGGGCTTATTCATAGGGTGTAGGTGAATATGAGTCCGAGGACTGCGGTGATGGTTTCGGAAGGTTTCTGGTGGTCTTCTGTAGCCGGTGTGCAGGACTCTCCAGGTTTTGATGTTGGCGATGACTCGTTCGATCTTGTAGCGGATCTGCTGACGGCTGTTGTAGGCCTTGTCGTCTGGGTGGAGGGGAAGTTTGGCGGGTTTTCTTTTAGGGGTGATCAATGCCCAGTCCGATGTACCCCTTGTCGCCAATATGCCTGGGTGGTGACGCCCCTTCCGGGAGGTCGGCGGGTGGCACGTCGAGCAGGCCGCTGCGGCGCAGGGCCTGGGTGTCGTGCGTGCATCCGTCCTGGGGGTCGGACACCCAGGCCAGGGTCCCTGACAGGGTGCAGGCCACCTGGACGTTCAGCCCCGTGATCTTGTGCTTGCCGGAGTACAGCTCGGGGTGGTCCTTCCAGGACCAGCACTGAAGCAGGGTGCCGTCGATGATCAGCTGGGCCGTGGGGTCCAGGTCCTCCACCGTCGGTACACAGGGCTTGGAGGGCTTTGGGCGATCAGGGGCGTGTGAGGTGCTGATGACGCGGGAGACGGTGGCCTGCCAGACGCCGTAGAGCTCGGCGAGCAGCTCCTGGGGCAAGTTGTGCCGCAGCCAGGATCAGGGTCAGGCGCACGCACAGGAACAGCCCCAGCACCCTCGCCCTGAAGACCGGCAGATCGGGTTCTCGGCGAAAATGGCCTCGCACAGACCCATAACCTCATGCCGAGGGATTCTCGTGCTACTATTCGTCATGGCGGTTTGCTTTCGTTGGATTGGCTTAAGCACCAAAGATTCTCTCAAGAGCAAGCCGCCACCCATCTATCGACACCCCCTCAGCAGCCTAAACACCCTATGAATAAGCCCTCACTGTATGACTTTCTTTTGTTTTGGGTGATATTATTGACAAGTCCGGGTCTTCCGCATATCTCGAAATGGTTTGGATTGCGATGACGCGCTGAGTTGAGTCTCGAATATCAAATTGAGTGATGACCAAATGCTGTCCTGGGGTGCTCTTTTGGCAGACAATGATTACCCGCTACTGGTTGTTCTGGGTGCTGAGGGTAGGTGGCTCAAGGGCTGTGTGCAATTTAGAGTAGGTCCACACTTTCCACAAGTAGGTGGGGCACTCTGGCTATGTCCGTGATATCTTTTGGCCTGTTTTTAGGTGAGACATCTCGATCTGTTGGCTTTTCGGTGGGGCTTCCTTACTCATTGGAAGCGGGCCTCCAGTTGTACTTTCCCGTGAGGTTGCGAATGCGGCTGGCGGGGTATGCCGCCCAGGGCGGTGTGGGGTCGGTGGTGGTTGTGGTGGTGGAGCCAGGTTTGCAGGCGGCTTCGCGCTGGGTCTGGCTGGTCCAGGTGTGGGCGTAGGCCCACCGGCGGGCCACAGTGCGGTTGAAAGCGCTCGACCCGCCGCATGTCTCGCCGGTAGGGCGGGTGTGGCGGTGCTTGACGCCGCTGCGGACAGGACCTGCTGAAGGCCCGTGAGCGATAGCAGGCCCCGTTGTCGGTCGTGACAGCCTGGACGTGGATACAGGCCCTTGAAGAACGCGTAGGGCGCTGAATGAACCCGGCAGCGGCCTCCTTGCGCCATCATCGAGGATCTCGGGTAGACCACGCGCGAGTAGTCGTCTATCGCGTGGTGGATGTACCGATAGCCTCCACCGGCCGCCCTGACGGCGGGTGCGGGTCTTGCGCGGTCCGCGGCGCGGGCGGGCGCTGAGCCCCTGTCCGTGAGCGCGCCGGCCCCGCCGTCGGGGGATGCGGCCGAGCTTGTTGATATCGAGATGGGACCAGCCCCGGGGCTGGTCTTTCATAGCGCACCGGCGCCGGGCGGCGCACCGCCAGCCTGGTGGCCTGATCCACCTCCTGAGGCGGGCATGTCGTAGCGGTCGGGATGCGCCCCACGGTGGAGCGCGGCAGGCCCAGGTGGTAGGCGATGCGGTGGGGTCCCCACCGGCGGTTGAGCCTCAGGGCGATGATGCGCCGCTCAGTGCGTCTTGCCGGCCGCCCCGGGCTGTGGTGGGGGGCGCGATGAGCGGTCCTCCATGGGCTGGCTCGCCCGGTATCGGGCCCACCCACCGGCTGGCGGTGGCCGGGCGAGACCTGGAAAGTGCTCGGCCGCCCGGGCGCACGGGCCAGCCTTCTTCGACCACCAGACGGGCAAGACGACGATGCCCCTCAGGGGCCAGCGGTGCGTTAGCGGGGTCATGAAGGCCTCCGGTCAGCGATGCGAGTGTGTCAACCCCACTCCCTGCCGGAGGCCTCACACAACCTCAGCCCCGTTCACAACCTCCCAAGGAAGTACACCTAGGGGGTTCGTCTTTCAGGCAAAAACCCGCCTTTTGTTGCGCCGTGTTCGACTGTTCTCAATGCAACATATCCGATACAACATGAGGTAGAAACGGCCTGCCAGAGAGAGGATGAACATGGCGACGAGAGGCGACGGACCAGATCGTCCGTGACATGTTGCGTGAAATCGGCTTCGAGCGCCCCTGGGAACAGGACGGTGGCCCCCAGTGGAAGCGAGACGCCCTCAAGGGTGGGTCAAGTCTGCCTCGGCCAATGCCGCAAGCCCGAGTTCGTCTTCGTCTCAGGTGGTTTCGTCGTCGTGGTCGAGGACAAGAAGGACGTGCAGCGCACGCGCTACCTCGTCGATGGTGACCCGATCACCGAGCATCCCTACCGTGCTGACTACGCGCTCAATGGTGCGATCCACTACGCGAAGACGATGCTCGCCAACGGCATCCCGTTCGACAAGGGTGTCTTCGCCGTGGGTGTTGGCGGTGGCGAAGTCCACCATGAGATCGCCGTGTCCTACCTGGCCCCTGGCTTTGTCAAGCACCTTGACGACCTCGACAACCTCGACGTGTTCTCCGAGAAGGAGATCGGCGAGTACTACGCCGTTCAGGTTCTCGGACAGCGCCCGCGCGCAGAGGTTCAACTCGACGATGTTCGTGCCGCTGCTGAGCGCCTGCACGAGGGGATGCGCAACTACGGCTCCGTTGAGAACGACCGCAAGGCGTCGCTCGTCTCAGCGATTCTCCTGGCGCTCCAGAACCCATGCTGATGTTGATCGCTTGATGAGTATCACACCGGGAACAACTCACCAGGTGTGGGACGGACGTATCATCTACGACGCTGCCGAGCAGTACATGAAGTCCGAGGCGTTCATGCCGCAGGCGAAGGTCGGCACACTTCTCGATCAGTTCGCCTTCATCAAACAGGCACCACAGCTCAATCGCCCCCACCAAGACCTCGGTGAGTCGCCACCGAAGTGGATGACCAAGATCCTTGCCGACGACGTGTACCACGTCGTCACCGACCCTCAATGATCGCCTGACGTCCTCGAAACTTCTATCACGAGTTCATCTCTTAGGGAGGAGGTGACGGCTCGGTCTCGGCATCGTGCTCACTCCTGAGCACGTCACAACACCCTGCATGGCTGAGCTGATCGACGTGAATGCCACCGACTGCGTTCTCGATCCCACTGCGGGTACCGCATCGTTCCTCATTGCTGCCATGCAGCGCATGTTTGATGATGCTGGCGACAACGCGTCCTTGCGTGAGGAGATCCGCAAGCACCGCCTCCACGGCATCGAGCTCCAGGATAAGCTCTTCGCTATCGGAACGACGAACATGATCCTTCGTGGTGATGGCAAGGGCGAACTTCCGTCGCGACTCGATCTTCGAGGGCTCAATGGCAGAAATGCGCGGGGACGTAGAAGCTGTCCGACGGCACAATCGCCCTCGGACACGGCTTCACCAAGGTGCTCCTCAACCCGCCCTACTCGCAGGCCAAGGACAAGAACACCCGCAGCCTCTCCGAGCTCGCCTTCATCGAGCGTGCGCTGGAGTTCCTCAACCCTGGCGGCAAGCTCGCCGTGATCGTGCCCCAGTCCGCGATGGTCGGCAAGACCAAGGAAGACAAGGCCCTGCAAGCGCTTTTATCCTTGAGCACCACACGCTCGACACGGTAATCACCACGAACCCGATGACCTTCGCGAACTCGGGGCACACGCCCCACGGTCATCGCGATCTTCACGGCAGGACGCAAGCACCCTCGAGGGTCAGAAGGTTCGCTTCGTGAACTTTGAGAAGGACGGCTGGGTCAGTCGCCCGCACCGTAGCCTCGTGACGACGGCACGGTCGCCTCGCGCCGGAAGCACCTCCTGGAGGTTCTGCGCGGTGATGCCCAGGACGACACGAGCTTCATCGTCCGCTCCGAGGTCACCGCCGAGGATGAATGGCTGCACAGCTACTTCTACTTCAACGACGTGCCACCGACCTACGAGGACTTCAGAGTACAGTTGCTGACTATGTGACCTGGCAGGTTGACATGCACGCCCACGGGCTCGGCGACCTCATCACGCCGTCTATGAGCGTCACCAGCGACGAGGAGGGCAAGGAATGAGCGTCCTCGAAACCCTCGACTTTCAGCCGATGCTCATCACCGACGTCTTCGAGTCGATGACTGCTTCGAAGGCGTGGTACGACAAGAGCAAGCTCTGTCTCTCCGGAGTGACCGTATTTCCGTTCGTCTCTCGAACCAAGGCAAGCAACGGAGTCGATAGCTTCTGCCCGCGCCAAGACAAGGCACCTGAGGCCGGGAACGCCATGACGATTGGGCTCGACACTCAGACGATCGGTTACCAACCGGTTCCGTTCTACACGAGCCAGAACATCCAGGTTCTTCGTCACGAGCGACTCAACGAGAGCAATGCGCTCGTTCTCTCCTCACTGATACAGGAGCAGATGGGAAAGTTCTCTTGGGGCGGTAACGGCGCCACTCTTGGACGATTGAAGAAGACCCGCATTATGGTTCCTGCTCTCACCGCCGCTGATGGTACTATCGAGGCCGACTGGGACGGCATGGACCGTCTCGGTGCAGAGCTGCTGGATCAGGTTGTCACGGACGCACACAGCGCTCGCGAGACTCGCCTCGCTGACGACGACACCCTCCCGGAGCTGAGGTTCGAGCCAATGCTGATAGATGAATTGTTCATTCAACACCGTGGCAAGCAGGCGACCCGAAATGATAGTGGCAAGACTCCATATGTTGTTGCGGCTTCACGCCACAACAGCCAGGTGGGGTTTGTTGATGAGCGACCACTGTTTCCCGGGAAATGGTTAGCCATGGTTAATACTGGGGCTGGAGAGTCGGATATTGCACATACCAACCTGTTCCTTTTTGGGGTTCCAATAATGTGACTGCGTTGGAACCAAGATACGCCGATGCTTCAGAACCCGCATTGATGTTCCTTGCTGGCTGTGTGCGGTTGCAGACCTTTGGAAAGTTTTCGTACGGGAATATCGCAAATATGCGCAGACTTGGAAGAACTCGCATCATGGTTCCCGTCGTCACCAATGCTGAGGGCGAGGACGTGGTGGACTGGGAGGGCATGAGCGCCTGCGGACACGCCCTGCGTGTGCGTGCTGAGCGTGCCATTACACCCGTCGTTGGGAGCCTGTCATGAGTCGTGAAACGAACCCAGCGCACGGTGTCGGTCAGGACATCCGCGTCGCTCGCCGTGCCCTCGGCTGGAGCCAGACCGAGCTGGCCAACCGTGCTCAGGTCTCACGTCCGACTATCGCTCGTGTCGAGACTGGCGTCAACATCTCCACCGGGACGCTGGAAAAGGTCGCCAAGGCGCTCGGAAAGCGTCTGCACATCTCAGACCAACCCTGACGCCCTCAGGAGCCCCTAGAACGTACGAGAACCCCTGAGGTGACCTTGCCGGTCGTCTCGGGGGTTTTGAGCTACCAGGTGTTTTTCGGACAGTGCTTGTTTTGTGCTTCAGGCTGCCTTCGTTAAGTTCAGGAGCTCGCGTTCGACCTCATTCGGGGTGCGATAACCTAGGGCCGAGTGAAGGCGGACATAGTTGTACCTCATCTCGATCCATGAGGCAATATCCTTGACCGCCTTGTCCTTCGTGGGGTACACCATTCGGTGGACTCTTTTCATTCTTGAACGTGGCATTGAATGACCGAAGCCCACGCATCCCACCCAGCCACGCCCCCGTGCGCCCCTACCGAGGGACGAATCCCATAACCCTTGAGGTGATCCAGGAATCTTTGAGACGTGTGCTGACTTCCCCTGTCCGAGTGAAAGACCGTCACACCCTCCACGACCGGGCACCTGCGTACTGCCATGTCAATGGCCTGGCACACCAGGGACGTGTGCATGTGGTCGGCCATCGCATAACCCACGACCTTCTTAGTACAGCAGTCCAGAACGGTCGCCAGATAGACGAATCCGGTCCACGTCCTGACGTAGGAGAGGGCACCTCCCGCTTGCGGGGGAATGTCCCCGCACAGCGTCTTGCCGGGCTTGTCAGCGGCGGGAGTCCTGCCGGAGCAGGTCTGGGCGCTCGTCCAGGTCCTGGGCCGGCACCGTGGTTCAGACTTTTGCCCGTGGTCCGGCGGCCTGCAGGCCCAGGTCACGCATGATGGAACGGATCGTGGAACCGTCGGCCCGCACGCCACGCCGCTCCAGGACCACCTGGATGCGCCGGTACCCGTAAGTGCCATCGGAGTGCTCAAAAACGTCCTTAATCAGGATGGCCAGCTCCTCCTCCGGACGGCTGCCTGTGACTGGGGTCGGTCGCGCCAGGAGTAGTACCCTGATTTTTGATACCCTGGACCACCGGCACATTGAGGAGATGGGGTGGGAGCCTTCTTCGCGGTTGATGAGCTCGTAGCGGTCGGTCACGGTCGTTCCTTGGCGAAGAAGGCGGCTGCTTTTTCGACGAGCTCGTTCTCCTGACGCAGCTCCCTGTTCTCCGCTCTCAGTTTCGCTATCTCGGCTGACTCGGAGGCCTTCTTGCGGTCCTGGTCAGTGGCGTGCTCTTTCCTGTACCTGGCGACCCAGTTACCTCACCGTCTGGGGACAAGGTCATACGACGAGGCGACCGAGGAGATGGTGTTCCTTCTCGATGACTTCACGCACGACCTGCTCCTAGCAGCTCCTCGAGTATCTCGCTGCTGGCATGGGATCCATCCTATCGACTCACGGGAAGAAAAACTCCCCCAGTCCGAGAAACACCACGCACCCCAGAGGTCGGTAGGGGGCCTTACATGTTGTATCAAGAGGTTGTCGTAAGTTGTTCAGGAGCATTGGCGACCCGTCGGAGGGTGGGGCTTCGTGTCATTCAGTGGTGGTGTCTGGCTGTCGATGTTCCAGTAGAGAAAAGACTCAGCGACCGAGCTTTTCGTATACGATCTTGCCGTGGGTGAGCATCTTTCCACGGACGTCGCGTCGAGCGACGAGCAGATCCAGGCCTGGGCTGACGAAGTTGAGGCTGGTTACGACCTTCTGCGGCTGCCTCGTTCGACTCCTGGGTGGCCCCCAGTTGGGCGAGGTCCCGGCACGGTTGTGACTGTCCGGCTCGACGAGGAGCTTCTTGCCGCATTGCTGAAGCGCGCCGCTGATGAGGGGATTACAAACTGGTCGGAGGCCATGCGAGCGGCGGTCAAACAATGGGCTCATCCTGCAACCTGATATCCATTGGGTCTGCCCGCAAGCACTATGCGAAGGACCATCTCGGCGATGAGGATCTGCAGCACGCTTACGGACATATGCTGAATTCGCGCCGCTGGATGATCTGGACAGCCCGCCGGCGAGCGGCCCAGGCGTCTGAAGGGGCGATTCTGGGATGTCGCAACCGTTGTGGCCACCCAAGGTCGCCGAACTGTACGACTAGCAGCATCGCCATAAATCTCGGTTCAGGCTACGATAGTCGTCATAGTGAACGGAGGGACATGTCGGGCTACAGGATCGACCGTCAGGTGACGGAGTTCGGAGAGCACGTGCGCGGGTGGCGCATGGTGCTCGGCCTGACCGCGCAGCAGGTCTCCGAGCGAGCGGGCATCACCCGTGACACCCTGCGCAAGATCGAGTCGGGCAACCCCAACGTCAGCTTTCAACAGCGTCACCCAGGTGCTGCGCGCCCTGGGCATCCTCGACCAGATTGTTGACGCGGCCGATCCTAGCCAGCGACATCGGCCGCCTCGCGCCGGCCGCCTCACCAGAAAGCGCGCTCGATGACCACCATCGAGATCGTCTCCGATGCCAACGGCTCCCACCGCCTGGCTCGGCCAAGCGCACGTCACCCGATCGCGCGGACAGGTCTCCACCACCTTTCTCTACGACCCCACCTACCTTGCCGAACGTGAGCATCCGTCACGCAAGCGAATCGACTATCCCCAGGGGCGCTGAAGGAAGCGTCTGTAGGCTGCGCCCGGCCTAGCCTGGCCTGGGCCTGACACACACCTGGCCCCGAGCCCGGCTGACTGCACCCCTCTCCCGGACCGGCCGCAGTCCGCCCGCCACACTCATCCCAGGAAGGGAACCCGGCAGCCTCATGACCATCGAGATGATCGTCGCCCTCATCGGCGCCTCGGTTGTCGCCTACGCGATCGCCAACAGGTTCCGACTCATCGCCCCAGTGCTTCTCATCGTCGCCGGCGTGGGAGTCGCGCTGCTCCCGGTGGGGGAGGAGATGTCCCTGCCCAGCACCGTGGTGCTCACGATCTTCCTGCCGATCCTCCTGTACTGGGAATCGTTGTCCGTCTCCCTCAACCGCATGCGGCGAAGCCTGCGCGGCATCATCCTCAGCGCCACGGTCCTCGTCGCCATCACGGCCGCCCTCATCACCCTCATCGGCGTCCTCATGGGGCTGAGCGCGGGAGCCGCCCTCCTCATCGGCGCCTGCCTCGGCCCCACCGACGCCACCGCCGTCTCCAGCCTGGGGACGCGGCATCAACCCCAACAGCCGCACCCATCCTCCAGCCGAGTCACTACTCAACGACGGCACCGCCCTGGTCATCTTCGCCATCGCCCTCCAAGCCGCGCAGGACTCCTCCGGCGTCACCTTCGGCCTCATCACCCATCAGCTCCTCCTGTCCTTCGGGGGAGGAATCGGGGCAGGAGTCCTCGTCGGTGCGGCAGTCACGAAGATCGGCATCCGCATCCGCACCATCACCGACGACCCCATGCTGGCGACAATCACCGCCCTGGCCACACCGTTCCTCACCTTCTTCATCGCCGAGGAGATCGGCGGCTCAGGCGTGCTCGCCGTCGTCACCTGCGGAATCGTCATCTCCCGCTTCGCCGCCCCGCACATGTCCCTGGGCTCGCGAGTCCTCGGCATCCCCTTCTGGACGATCCTCACCCACATCCTCAACACCATCCTCTTCGTCATGGTGGGAGTGGCACTCCCCGGCATCGTCGCCGAGCTCCCCGCGCCGACCTCGTGCGCGGCCTCATCCTCATCCCCATCATCTACATCGCCATGGTCGCGGGAAGATTCGCAGGCCAGCACCTCATCATCTACTCCATCCGCGCCTCGACCGCCGCCCCGAGCAGCGCCTGCGCCGCACCAACATCCGTGGCCGCATCGTCTCCACGGTCGCCGGCTTCCGCGGCGCGATCTCACTGGCGATGGCCCTGTCCATCCCGACCTCCTTCGACGGCGTCGCCTACACCGAGCGCAACCTCATTATTCTCGTCGTCGCCGGCGCGACCCTCCTGTCCCTCCTCATCCAGGGCCTCGCCCTGCCCTACGTGGTCCGCTGGGCCAACGCCAGGCCCTCGGCCGGCACGCAGACCGCCGAGTCAGTCGAGTCGCAGGAGACCGAGGCCCTCGCCGACACCATCAGCCAGCTCGATGCCATCGCCGAACGCGCAGGCGTCGACGACGACGCAGCCATCGAGGCGGTGCGCGCCGACTACGCACGTCGTCACGACTCCGTGAGCAACGCCAACGCAGAGGAGGAGGCGAGCGTCTACGGTGACCAGGAGAGCGCCCTGCGGCTCGCCGTCATCGAGCACCTGCGCGAGCGCGTACAGAGCCTGCGCTTCGCCGGCCGCATCGACGACTCCACCGCCTCGCGAGTCAACCGGCGCTTCGACGTCGAGACCCTCCACATCAACGGCCCCCTCGACGTCGAGTAGGCCGGCGGCGCGGACGAAGCGAGCCGGACGCTGCTGGCGCTCAGCGACCGCATCCCTGCCAGTCACCATGCTGTCGAGATCGTCTCGAGTAACGGCCGAGCGGTCCTCACGCCGGCCGACGAGTACGCGGGCTGGCAGGAGACCGCCCACCTCTTCCGGTCACCTAAGAACGCCCGGCGTCTGCTCGACGCATACGAGCAGGCTCTCATGGAGTCTTACCCTCGAACCTGACCGCATTGCAGGGGCGCTAGAGGGCGTCGGTGTCCAAATCGGATACAAAGGAGCCCCGGCGTTGCCAACCCGGGAAACGAAACGTTGGAATCATGCGGTTTCTTCTCGCAGGTTCCGTCCCGTTCTGGGCCTTTGTGTCCGATTTGGACACTGTCGGAGGTCTCGTTGGTGAGGGCGGAGGGCCTCTGGGGTCCTCCAGCAGCGCCGGGTCCACCTGGGCTCGATTCTTACCGGCTCACCTTGCCGGAGGTGAGCGTCGGTCGCACATGCCGCCTGCGGCGTCTACGCCACCGACTGCAGCGGCACGATGTTGTCGAGCTGCTCGCGCAGAGCCCGGCGCTCAAGCCTGAGCTCGTAGTGGCTCTGCAGGTTCATCCAGAGCTCGGCAGATGTGCCGAAGTACTTGGCCAGGCGTACAGCGGTGTCCGCGGTGATGCCGCGCTTGCCGTGCACGATCTCGTTGATGCGGCGCGGGGGCACGCCGATGGCCGTGGCGAGCTTGTTCTGGGTGATCCCGAACCCCTCGATGAAGTCCTCCATGAGGACCTCGCCCGGGTGAATCGGGTCGATCCGGTCAGCATCAGTGGTAGCCGACGAGCTCGACATCATCCGCACCTCCTTCATGCCAGGTGAAGCAGAGTCGCCACTGGGCGTTGACCCGAATGCTGTACTGGCCACGTCGATCGCCAGTCAGCCGCTCGAGCCGGTTGCCCGGTGGGATGCGCAGGTCTTCGACATCGGCTGCTGCGTGCAGAAGCTCCAGCTTGCGTAGCACGGCGCGCTGGAGCGACCTGTCGAGGGAGCATCGAACGTACTCCTCGCGCCACACTCGTTGGGTCGCCTTGTCCGCGAAGGACCTGATCACAACGACAGGGTATAACGGAGACCGTTAATAACGCTGGTAGTTAACGGGGGAAGGCGATGATGATCCGGGCGTGTGAGTGCGTCTGGCGGGCCTGACGCCATCGGATCGTCTGCAGTGACGGCCGACGGCTCATCCGTGGGGCTCACAGGTTGATCCTCTTGCTGTTGCGCGGTGGTTCGGTGTCCAAATCGGATACAAAGGAGCCCCTGATGTCGCCGCCCGAGGAAACGAAACGTTGGAATCATGCGGTTTCTTCTCGCCGGTTCTATCCCGTTCTAGGCCTTTGTGTCCGATATGGACATCGCCGGGCGTTCTGCGCCTGAGGAAGACCGGGCCGCGCTGCTGAGGCGGTCAGCTCCGCTGCCCAGAACAGCACTGAGGGGTGGGACGCGTCGGCGTTCCACCCCTCAGTCAGTGCTCAGAGCCGGCTGGTCGGCTCATCGCGTGTTCAGTTCTTCGAGCGACGAGCCCGCAGCAGCAGGTACCCGCCGACAACCGCGACACCCGCAACGCCCAGGACCAGCAGCGCGTTGGTCCCCGTACGAGACAGCCTGCTGCCGGCCTTCGCCGCCTGCGTCGGCGCGGCGCTCGGCGCGCTGGCGCCACCGGTCGGCTGGGCCATGGCTCCGTCAGACGGCCGATCGATCTCATCGGGCTCCATGCCCGGCTTCGACGGTGCCGCCGCGCTCCGGCTCGGTGCCGGGCTCGCGCTCGACGACGGCTTCCCCGACGGCGCCGCGGTCGCCTTCGGGTTCACTACCGACGGCGCCCGACCCGTCGCACCCGGCTTGGGGGCCGAGCTCGGCTGTGCTCCCGGCTTCTCCGACGGCGCAGCGCTGGGCTGCGCACCCGGCACCTGCGTGGGCTCAGCCGACGGCGCCACCGTCGGGGCCTGCGTCGGCTCAGCGGCCGGAGCAGAGGACGTCTCCGGTGCGGGCGCAGCGGTCGGCCCAGCGCTCGGCTCAGGCGCGGAGCTCGGCGCCGGGGCAGGCGTGGGCTCCGTGCTCGGGGCGGTCGTGGGCTCCGGAGCCGGGGCGCTGCTCGGCTCAGGGGCAGCACTCGGCTCAGGCGCGGAGGACGGTGCCGGGGCCTGCGTGGGCTCAGCGCTCGGCGCCGCCGACGGGGCCGGCTTCTCCGTCGGTGCCGCCGAGGGCGCTGCCGTCGGCGAGGGCGCCGGGCTCGGCTCGGCGGCTTCTGGCCGCACTGCTCGCCGAGCCAGTTCATCGTGAAGTTGCGGTACCAGATGCCGCCGTAGTCGGCGCCGTTATCGGGGCGTCCTCACTGAGCAGCCCGATGCTGCCGTCGGACTGCACCGCGATCGTCGTGTAGCCGACGAAAGGCTCGTGGAAGATCTTGCTGGTCGTCCAGGAGGCGCCGTCGTCGCAGGACATCGAGATGGTGCCGCGGTCACGCGACCACGGCTTCGGGTTCGGCGAGTGGCTCAGCAGCAGCACCTTGGCGCGCGGGTCGTCCGGCGCGGCGTTGAGGGAAGGCCCGAATGATCTGGGCGTTGTCCACCGAGTCGGGCAGGTTCTGGTCGGACACCGGCTCGCTCCAGGTCTGCCCGCCGTCGGTGGAGTGGGCCACCTTGCGGAAGCCGGAGCCGTCCGAGGCGCGCGAGTTGAGCATGAGGGAGCCGTCGGAGAGCTCAACGACCTTGTTCTCATCCATGCCGGTCCCGATCGGCGTGCCGGCCTGCCAGGTCTTCCGTGGTCGTCGGAGTAGACCGAGACGGCCTGCAACCGCGCCGCCGGCGGTCCTGATCGTGTACTGCTGCACGAGGCGCCCGGCGTGAGGGCCGTGCTGAATCTGGATGCCCTGGCCCGAGGCCGCGAAGCGCGCGGTCCACGGGTTGTCCTTCGTGATGTCTGCGGTGATGGTGCGGTGCGTCCAGGTCCAGCCGTTGTCCGTGGAGGTCGACACCTCGGCCTGGATGATGCCCGGTTGTCCGGGTCGGTGCCGGCCTGCGAGCCGCCCCCAGCCCTGGTCGTAGGACTTGACGTGGAAGTTGAAGATCGTGCCCGTCTGGTGGTCGACGACGTAGCTCGGGTCGGAGTAGCCGACCTTCTTGCCGGTCTCCGTGCCCTGGTGGATGTAGGTGGGTGCCGACCAGGTCTTGCCGCCGTCGGTGGAGCGGCGCTGGACGATGTGGTTCGGGCTGGGCGCGTCGCTGCCGCCGTTGCCGTTGTCCTTCGGGCGCTCGTCGTAGGAGATGAGCAGGTCCCCGTTGGGGGCGGTGGTGATCGCCGGGATGCGGTAGTTGTCGGTGGCCGTGTTGGGGGCCACGTGCTGGGCCTGGCTCATCGAGGCCGGCAGCTCGGTGCTCGCGTCGGGCGCCGGCGCGGGCGTGGCCTGCGGGTGGTCGCCGACGACGTTGATCGGGTTGCCGGTGGCGGTGAGCGTCTGGAGGGAGGCGCCGTCGGTTCCGGTGGCCGTCAGGGTGATCGACGGCGTCCAGCGGCCGGCGTCGACGTCGGCCTGCGTGATCGTGTGGGTGAGCGGCTTGCAGTTGTAGACGGCGCCCTTGCCCGGCTTGAGGCCGCCCCAGTGGCACTGGCGGCCCAGGTCGTCGAAGGAGGACTCGGTGGCGGCGACGTTGATCGTCTTGTCCGACACCGAGCGCACGCGCACCGTGTAGGTGACGGTGTCGCCCAGCTTGTAGTTCTCCTGGCTCGACGACGGCGTGATCGACTCGACCCGCAGCGAGTTGGCCTTGACCGGGCTCGTCGCGCCCTTGATCGTCTCCGGGGTGCTCAGGGCCTTCCCGGCGTACTCCACGGCCTTGACCTCGTAGGCGATCTGCGGGGTGAAGCCGCCGCCTTGAGGTCCTCGGCGGTCACCGTGGCGTGGCCAGGCCGGTGCAGTCGGTCTTAGTCGTCCCGGCCGGGACGTTGCGCCACCGGCACTTGGAGACGTTCCCTGGACAGGTTCGTCGAGGCCGGGGCGTAGGAGTGGGCCCTCGCCGCTGGTGTTGGTGAGGGTGATGTTGAAGGTCATGACGTCGCCGACGGAGTAGAGGCCGTCCGCGGGTGCGTTCACCTGCGTGATGGTGACGTCAGCCAGGGCCGTCAGAGGTGGGAACGGCGTGCGCCGGGGGTGCGGCAGCGATCAGGCCGGTGGCGGCCAGTGGCAGGGAGCCCAGGAGGGCCGGCAGGGCGCCTCCGGGAAAAAGGACTGTGCGATGTCACAGGTGTTCCGTTCTAGGGTGCCGAGGCGGCCTTGCCTTCAACAGGAGACGTAGACGGTAGATGTCAGACGTCTCACGATAAGGTAACGGAACATCTCGATTCTGCAAAGTCGGGCGAGTCGCCGGATGCCGACCGCTCGGTCCCTGATGGCCCGACCGCTCGACCCCTGTCGCCGCGGCCGCTCGGCCTCTGACGGCGCGGCGCACGCCACACTCTCGATTAAACTCAGAAACGACCCGGAGCCGCGTCGTTTCTGAAGTTTTTGTCGGTTTGTCGGTGTCTATGCCCCGCCAGGAAGTCGCGCAGGATCGCGTCCATCTGCTCGGGCTCAGTTGGGGATGTTGTCACGGCGATGGTGACGGCCATGGTTTCAGGGGTGTGGCGCCGCCGTCATTAATTCCTAGCACTCGAGCGGTATCTTCGTTTGGTGGATAGAAGGTCAGCTCTTGCGTGGGGCCCGCAGCCACCTTGGGGGACATGTGGAGCGAAGAGTTCAGTGATGGACTTAGCGATGGAACCGCCGTTGACTATCTTCTCGACATCCGATTTTTCGTTTAATGAGGACAGTGAGGATAGTGGTGTCCGGGTATCTCCATACTGCCGCCCAGTTACCGGTTTCCAAAGGGATTGTCACTCCTTCACCTGGGACGCCGTCCAGGGTGAATCGGGTTGCACGCTCCAAGGCTGCCGCTTCTGCGTAGGTGTGAGCGTCGTACAGTGCCGGAACATCCACTTCATCGAGCGATTTCTTCTGTCGGTATTTAACCTGGAACCCGTCTAGTTCGCCTTTCTGTCCAATGAAACTGGATACATGACATCCGTAGGATCCCCAGGAGAACTCGTTGTTGTGCTCGTAGAAGAATAACTCCACCTGCTGTCCCAGCTTCTCTTCGACCGCCCCTGCGGTGGTGGCTTCACATACTGGAATATTAGCGGCAACTGCGGCCGTGCTTGAGGCGGATGCCTGAGCTGATCGGATAGAACTGATCGTCGAGCATCCCGCAATAAGCAGTGAGGTCACCATGAATCCGCAGGTGATGCGCCCGTGAGGGCTTTGGAGTGGTTTCATCGTTGACTGTGGCTGTGCCTTGAAATCTGAAAAATGTGCAGTGAGGATCAGGGTTTTCGTTAGAAGCTGGATGTGTCGTCTGGCCCGGTTGCTACTGAGGGAACTTTGTTTCCGATTTCTCCAAGGAGTGATGTGAGAATTCTCGTATTCTGTGTTTTGAGTCTTTCCTCATTGCCGCCTTGGTTGCTCATTGTCATAGAAAGGACGTATCCGTCTCGGTACTCCCAGGCGACGGCCGATTTTCCTAGTGCGTCGGTGATGACGACGCCACGTCCCTCCAATCCATCAACACTTAAAGGCGACGCACTTTTTCAGTGCCGCTACACTGTCAAAAGCTTCTTGATCCATCTCCTGGCACTCCGATCGCTGATGCGGTATGGTGATCGTACATGATTTCAACCATTGGTGTTGATGGGGTGGATCCAGAGAAACTAATGTAGCAATGTAACTTGTTGTCGTTTCTGTGTGTTTGTGGTTTGAGTGGAAGCTGCTAGGGCTTTCTTTTTGTGGCGGCGAATATCTGCGATGCTGTTGCTAGGTCGCAAACGACCGTGTCGTCCGGGATTGCGGCTCTACTGGTTGAATGAGTTGGGTTGCTTGCCTTGTCGCAGGGAAGTCAAGGCAATGGAGCATGCAACAAGAAGCGACAATGTGGCGAATTTGGGTGTTGTGGACCTCTGTTGAGGGCGCTTCGCCATCTCGTGTTAACTTTCGCTGGACTTGGTGTTGCTGTGCTTCCTGTGTGCTCTTGTCTTGTTCATGACGCATCTCTCCTTTAAATATGTGAATAGGCGGTTAGATTGCGTCTTCAGTATACGCGGCAGCGAGAACGCTTGAGCGGTTTTCGGAGGAGAGGCAACCAAGTAATCACGTCGGATGCTCGATGGCCTGTCCTTCTGGGCTGTCAGGAGGCCTCACTCAGGAAGTCGCGCAGGATGGCGTCCATCTGCTCGGCCTCGATGAGGAAGCCGTCGTGCCCGTGCAGGGAGCTGATGGTCTCGCGCCTCGCGCCGGGGATGCCCCCGGCCAGCTCCTCGGCCTGGGCGGGCAGGAAGAGCCGGTCGGAGTCCACGTCCACCACGAGCGTGCGCGCCTGCACCTCGCCAGCGCCGCCTCGATGCCGCCGCGCCCGGTACCGACGTCGTGCACCATCATCGAGTGGGTGACGATGAGGTAGGTGTTGGCGTCGAAGCGCGCCAGCAGCTTGCCGGCGTGGTAGTCCAGGTAGACTCCACCTGGTAACGCCCGCCCACCGCCGGGTCCTCCCTCGCCCTGGTGGCGCCGCCCGAAGCGCTCGTCGAGCTCGGCGGCGCTGCGGTAGGTCGTGCGCCAGCGCCCGCGCCAGCCCCAGCCTCGCACCGGTCCCACCGAGTGGGAGTAGTCGCCGTCGAAGAAGAAGGGTCGCCACGATCGCCAGCTCCTGCAGGTGGCACCAGGCCAGCTGGTCGGCGGTCGTCGAGGCGCCGGTGGCCACTAGCGCCAGGTTGCGCACCCGCTGCGGGTGGGTGACCCCACTCGATCGCCCGGTGCCCGCCCAGTGAGGCCCCGATGACCAGGTGGAAGACCTCGATCCCCAGGGCGTCGGCCAGGCGCGCTCGGCCTCGACGGCGTCGCGCGTGGTCAGCCACGGGAAGCGCGACCCCAGGGGCGCCCGTCCGGCGCCGTCGACGACGGCCCTGTCGAGCCCTGGCAGCCGCCCAGGATGTTGGCGGCCACCACGAAGTAGCGCTCGGTGTCGATGGCCCGCCCCGGCCCCCACCAGGTCCGACCACCAGCCCGGCGTCGGGTGCCCGGGCCCCGCCTCACCGGTGACGTGGGAGTCGCCGGTGAGCGCATGCAGCACGAGGACCGCGTTGTCGCGCTGCGGGCTCAGCTCCCCCAGGTCTCGAAGGCCAGGACCGTGTTGGGCAGGACCTCCCCGGACTCAGGGGCAGGTCCCCGATCTCCAGGAACCGGCGGTGCCCCGGCTTCGTCGCCTGGGCTGCCAGGCGCCCGTGGGGAGCCGGCCTTGCAGGTCCACCAGCTTGAGGAGGCCGTCCCCACGCCGTAGGCGGCCGGCTCGGTCTCGGTGCTGCCGCTGGAGACGGGGTAGGAGGAGGACGTGGTCGCACCTCGCGACAGACCGCCTCAGGCCCCGGCCGCCGCGCTCGGCTCTGCCCGCCCCGACGGCCCGGGCCGCCGCCAGACCGCGCCTCGAGGTCGGCCAGGATGTCGTCGATGTGCTCGATCCCCACGCTCAGGCGCACGGTCCCGGCGCTGATCCCGGCCGCGCCAGGCCCGGCGTCGTCGAGCTGGGAGTGCGTCGTGGTGGCCGGGTGGATCGCCAGCGAGCGCACGTCCCCGATGCTGGCCAGGTTGGAGAACAGGCTCAGGGCGTCGATGAAGGCCGCCCCCGCCTCGCGCCCACCGGCCAGGTCGAAGGCGAGGATCGAGCCCGCCCCGCGCGGACAGTACTTGCGGTGCTGTCAGCTGGTAGGGGCTGGAGGCCAGCCCCGAGTAGCGCACCGAGGCGACGTCGTCGCGCCCCTCCAGCCAGGTGGCCACCGCCAGGGCGTTGTCCACGTGCCGCCCATGCGCAGCGAGAGCGTCTCGATGCCCTGGGCGATGAGGAAGGCCGAGTGCGCGCCAGCGCGAAACCGAGGTCGCGCTGGCCCTCGGCGCGCGCCTTGAGGATGAAGGCCAGGTTCGCGCCCAGCGGGCTGCCCACCCCCAGGTCCCGGGCGTAGACCAGGCCGTGGTAGGACTCGTCGGGCGTGTTGAAGCCCGGGAAGCGCTCGGGCTGGGCCGCGTAGTCGAAGCTGCCGGAGTCCACGATCACGCCCGCCACGGACGAGCCGTGCCCGCCCAGGAACTTCGTCGCCGAGGCCACCACGATGTCCGCGCCCCACTCGAAGGGGGCGGGTCAGGAACGGCGAGGCCACCGTGTTGTCGACGACCAGCGGGATGCCCAGCTCGTGCGCGGCCGCCGAGATCGCCTCGATGTCGAGGATGTCGCCGCGCGGGTTGGGGATCGACTCCCGAAGAAGGCGACGGTGCGCTCATCGGCCAGCGCCGCCCAGGCGGCCGGGTCGCCCGGCTCGTCCACGAAGCGCGTCTCGATGCCTAGGCGCGGCAGGGTGTGGGTGAGCAGGTTCGTGGTGCCGCCGTACAGGGAGGGCGAGGCGACGATGTTGTCGCCCGGCCCCGCCCAGCGTCACGAGGGCCAGGGTGGTGGCCGCCTGCCCCGACGACGTCAGCAGCGCCCTGACGCCGCCCTCCAGTGCCGCGATCCGCTGCTCGACGATGTCATGGTGGGGTTGTTCAGGCGCGTGTAGATCGGGCCCGAGGTCGCTCAGGGGCGAAGCGGGCGGCCGCCTGCTCGGCCGACTCGAAGACGTAGGAGGAGGTCTGGTAGATCGGGATGGCCCGGGCGTGGGCGGGCTCGGCATCAGGGTCGTGCCCGGCCTGGACCCTGCTTGTCTCGAGCGCCAGCCCGCCGGGCTGGTGGGGAGGGGACCGGCTCCGCGCTCTGGGGGTGGCCTCGGGGGCGGTGGGGTGCTGGTCGGTCATGAGGACCTCTGGTGATTCCCGGTGACCGGCGGCGATGTCAGCGTCACGAGCGGTGCCTGCCTCGCGCCGGCGGTTGCGGCGCGCTGGTGGGCGGCTGCCTGAGGGTCCCGCTGGGGCCCGGCGTCGGAGCCGGCCCGGCAGCAGGAGGGGCGAGGAGTCGTGGCACTGAGTCGTCCGCCGTCACCGTTGCTGCAACTTCTGTGATGGTGCGGGTGAGGGCGGGACGCGCACGTGGGCCGACGGCGGCGTGCGCGTCAGCTGCGCATTCGCCCCGTGGTGGGGGTGTCCGGCCGAAGGGCCTCAGGACGACGGAACATGCTCCGACTTTAGCGGTTTCCTCCGCGGGTGGTCCAAACGGGCGTCCGCCACGCGGCCGCGGTGAGAGCTCGGTGCGGGTGCGGCGTCGGTGGCGCCCTCGCGGCACCCCCTTGACGCGGGGTGGTGCCGGCGCGGTCGACCGCCTTGCCTAAGCGACGATTCGGCCGTTTAAACCCGCGATGACCTGCACAAACGGTCATTTGTGCTGGATGCCATATCGATCACAGACATATGACGACGGCTGGGAGCCCCGCCGATGCAGGCACAACCCCCTAACTACAGGGGCGTAAGTTACGATTGTGAATAGTGTGAAATCTGTTTTCCAGATGGGACCAAAGCGACTAGTGTGGCTTTGTCGCATCCGGGCTGACGCTGCCTGCCGTCTTCGTCCCCTGATCCGCTCCGCGCCCCCTGATTCCGCGGGAACGGATCCCGACGGCGGGCCGACGCCGGTCCCTGGGTGAGGCGTCATCCTCACGTTCAGCCCCATCACGACGGAGAACCCCTGTGAGCCCGATCCCCCCACGACGGCACGGACACGGTGTCGTCGCCACCGCAGTGGTGGCCCTGGCATGCACCCTGGCGCCATCGGTGCTGGCCGACCCCGTGGACCAGAGCGACATCGATCGCTCCAAGGCCTCCGAGCGCTCGACCTCCACCTCCATCGCCTCTCTGAGGCCCGGCTCGCCCAGGAGAGCAGCAACCTGGAGGAGGCCCAGATCAAGGCTCAGGCCGCCAACGAGGACTACCTGGCCGCCGTCGACGAGCTCAACAAGGCCACCAAGGACGCCCAGACCGCCCAGGCCAACGCCGACTCCGCAGCCTCCAGCACTACGTCGGCCCGCTCCGACCTCGGCTCGATCGTCGTCGCAGACCTACCAGGAGAGCGGCAACCCGCTCGACCCGCTCACCCCGTCACCTGACCAGCGAGTCGCTGGCGGACCTGGCCGACGCCGACGTCGCCCTGACCCGAGCCGGGGAGAAGAACAACGCCAAGGTCCAGAACGTCGAGGCCCTCGAGGCGGTGGCCACGAGCATGCAGACCATCGCCGACCAGAAGGTCAGGCCAAGGAGGCCGCCAAGACCTCGCCGAGACCGCCAAGACCGACGCAGAGGCCGCCGCCAACGAGGCCCAGAGCGCCGTCACCACCACGCGCACCAACCGCCAGAACCTCATCGCTCCAGCTGGCCGCGCAGCGCAACACCACCGTCGAGCTGGAGACGAAGTACCAGAACCAGGTCGAGGCCGAGCGCAAGGCCCGCGAGGAGGCCGCTGCCCAGGCCGCAGCCAAGGCGGCCTCGAGAAGGCCGCCGCCGACCTCGCCCAGAAGCAGGCTGAGCAGGCCGCCGCCCAGCCTCAGGAGTCGGCCCCCTCGCTCCCCAGGAGCAGGCGAGCCGGCCCAGCCCGAGCCAGCAGTCCTCCGCCCAGGAACCCGCCACCACCTCCCAGCCGGAGCCTGAGGCAGCCGAAGAGGAGACCGCACCGCGCCCGCGCACCCGCACCGGCCCCTGGAGCCTGCGCCCGCGCCGCGCACTCCGGCAGCGCCGCTCCACCGCCATCAACGCGGCCATGGGCTACCTCGGCACCCCTACGTGTGGGCCGGGAGTCGGCCGCAGGGCCTGGACTGCTCCGGGCTGACGATGGTCTCCCTACGCGGCCGCCGGCGTGGAGCTCACGCACTCCTCACGCGTGCAGTACGGGGAGGGCTCCCTGGTCCCGCTCGACGCCGCCCAGCCCGGGGACCTGGTCTTCTGGTCCTCCGACGGCAGCCAGTCCGGCATCTACCACGTGGCCATCTACCTGGGCGACGACACGATGATCGAGGCGCCGACCTTCGGCATGACCGTGCGCGTCACCTCCATGCGCTACTCCGGCATCATGCCCTACGCGGTGCGCCTCTAAGACTGGGCGGGCGGTACACCGGCGTCATGCCCTACCCGGTGCGCCTCTCAACACTCTGAGCGGCAGTCCTCCCGCCGGAAGGTGACCCGCCAGGACACTGAACCGCCCCACCCCTGAGCAGGGGTGGGGCGGCATATGTGCTCGAAGGCGTGGCGGGTCTGGCGGGAGCGGCGCGAGGAACGAGCGGCGCGGATGGTAGCCGAGGCGTGTGCCGCCCCGCCAACTTGGGCTGTCCGTGTCAGTGGCCCTCGCGGGCGACGCGGTCGGCCTCGCGCCGGAAGGACTGACGGATCTCCTCCTCGGCCTCCTCGCGGCCCACCCAGTGGGCGCCCTCGACGGACTTGCCGGGCTCGAGGTCCTTGTAGACCTCGAAGAAGTGCTGGATCTCCAGGCGGTGGAACTCCGAGACGTCCTCGATGTCGGTACGCCAGGAGGCGCGCTGGTCGGCGCTGGGCACGCACAGGACCTTGTCGTCGCCGCCCTTCTCGTCGCGCATGCGGAACATGCCCAGTGCGCGGCAGCGGATGACGCAGCCGGGGAAGGTCGGCTCCTCCAGCAGGACCAGCGCGTCCAGGGGTCGCCGTCCTCACCGAGGGTCCCGTCGATGTAGCCGTAGTCGTCGGGGTAGCGCGTCGAGGTGAAGAGCATGCGGTCCAGGCGGATTCGACCGGTCTCGTGATCGATCTCGTACTTGTTGCGGTTGCCCTTGGGGATCTCAATCGTGACGTCGAACTCCACGGGGAGCCTCCTTCGCTCGTGTCTTCAGCTCGTTGGGCGCTGGAGCGGCGCCTGGTGGTCGGCGTCGATCCGGCGGGGCGGGTATTGATGGCACTAGTGTGGCGCACGACAGCGCCTGAGGTCGGTAACGCGTACTCTGCACGTCGGTGCACGGGTGGCAGTAACCTCCTGGGCGCCCCCACCTACTTGATATACAGGCCATCCCAGCCTGTCCACAACCCAGTCCGGAGGACGTATGCGCAAGGTCCAGACCGCTGCCCTGACGGCGGCGAGCCTGCTGGTTTTCAGCGGCTACTACAGCCTGGGCGATGCTCTCGACCTGCTGCCCGGCCCGGTGACGGTCGCCTACGCCGACGTCGCCCCCCGGCCCTTCCCGACGCCGGCCGGCCCCAGCGCCAAGACCGCCGCCCCTCCGGCCTGGACCAGGGGCTCCCACGCCTCCAAGACGGCTCCTGAGCGGCTGCATCCAGGGCGTGGTCTCCGACGCCGCCCTGACCGGGGGAACGTGACGGCCTCCGTCGTCGATATCGCCACCGGCGAGGAGCTGCTGGACCGCTCGGCCGCCATCGGGGTGACGCCGGCCTCCACCAACAAGGTGCTCACCGCCTGGGCCGCCCTGTCCTCCATGGGCCCGGGCCACACCCTCCAGACCAAGGCCGTCCTGGAGGGACAGACCCTCACCCTCGTGGGCGGCGGCGACGTGCTGCTGGCCGAGAACGAGGGCAACCCGAGCGCCACGGCCGGTCACGCGGGCCTGGGCGACCTCGCCCGCGCCACCGCCGAGAAGCTCAAGTCCCAGGGGACGACGTCGGTCTCCCTGCGCCTGGACGACACCCTGTTCACCGGCCCCCAGTGGAACGAGAAGTGGGAGGCCGGCAACGAGCAGTACGTGGCCAAGATCCAGCCGATCATGGTGGATGTCTCGGCCACCCAGAACCAGGGCTACCCGGAGGACCCGGCCATGGAGGCCGCCCAGGCCTTCGCCAAGCACCTGAGCGAGGCCGGCATCACGGTCGACGGCGAGCCGACGCGCGCGGCAGCCTCCGGCAGCGCCCGGGAGGTGGCCTCGGTCTCCTCCGCCCCGCTGTCCGACATCCTCGCCCGTGTCGCTCAAGACCTCTGACAACACGATGACCGAGGTCGAGGGGCGGCTCGTGGCTGCGCACGCCAAGGAGACCACCGACTTCGCCGGAGCCTCCAAGGCCGTGCTCGCCCAGCTGAGCAAGGACGGCTTCGACACCTCCGGGGTGACGCTCCTGGACTCCTCCGGGCTGGCCAAGGGCAACAAGGTCCCCGCCAGGCTCCTGACCCAGATCATCACCAAGGCCGCCGGAGGCGAGGGCGGCTCGGCCGGACGCACCCTCATCGCCGACCTGCCCGTCGCCGCCCTGGACGGGCACCCTGGGCAAGCGTCTGCACGACACCGCCGCGGCCGGGACGGTGCGCGCCAAGACCGGCTCGCTGGAGCAGACCGCCTCCCTGGCTGGGGTCGTCACCACCGCCGACGGGCGCCAGCTGGCCTTCGCGGTCATGACCAACGGCTTCCCCACCAACGGCGGTGGGGCACCCGCAGCCGCAGCCGCGATCGACAACCACTTCGTGGCGCCCCTGGCCTCGTGCGGATGCTCGTAAGGGGCGCGGCGGCGTGTTCAGCGCAGCGGCGACAGGGCAGGGGCTCAGACAGCCCGGTGAACTCGGCGAGAAAGGTGTCACGGTGACGACCCAGGGCACAGCGGCGGGACTCGTCGACTGGCGGACGGTGGAGCGCCTGACCGCGCTCATCCCGGCGGGCCCCAGCGCCTCGCGCTCGGCGCGCGCCAGCTCGGTGGCGGTCCTGCGCCGCTCCGCCCAGGAGGCACCGGCCTGGGTCGCCAGGATCACCGGCCTGAACCGGGCGGCCCAGCAGGTCGCCGAGACCACCCGCGTGAGCGTCGTCGACCGGGCAGGGCTCGTGCGCGCCTCCACCCGGGCGCTGCGCGGCCTCATGGAGCAGGTGCCCGCCCCGCCGGCCTCGGAGGCGATCCAGCTCGTCGGGGCCGCCGAGGTCGCCGGGGCGATGAGCCTGCTGGCCACCCGGCTCCTGGGGCAGGTGGTGCCCGGGCCCTGAGCGGGACCAGCGGTCACGGGGGCGGTAGCCTCGGCCCCGCTCGCCCCGTCGGTGGGAGGGACGGCGAGGGCGACGACGTCGTGACGTCCGGCACCACGCCGGCCCGTGACGTGACAACAGGTGGAGGCTGGGATGGGGCGGCGTCGCCGCACCTGCTGCTCGTGGCCCCCAACGTGCTGGCGGTGCGCCGCCAGATGGACCTGGACATGCTCGACCTGCCCGCCTGGGTCTGCCTGCACGAGATGACCCACGCCGTCCAGCTGGCCGCCGCGCCCTGGCTCGGCCCCTACCTGTCGGACTCCATGCGCATGGTGATCGGCGCCGTCGTCGAGGCCGCCTACGGCGGTGCCGACGGTGCCCGAAGCGCGACGGCGGGAGCCGGCAGGAGCGGGGAGTCGGCCGCGGCGAGGCCGGGCGGTGCGCCTTGCGGCGCGCGCCGGCCGAGGGCGGGTGCTCGAGGGGTCTGATGAACGTCACGGACCGCGCCGAGGTCGCCTCCCTGGCGGCCGCGCTGACCTTCCTGGAGGGGACACGCCGAGGTCGTCCTCGATGACGTGCACCCCAACCGGATGCCCTCGGTCCACCGGCTCCGGGCCGTGCTCCGCGCAGCCGCGCGGCCGACGGCGGCATCGGCCCCGGGCCCGGATTGCTCGCTCCTGCTGCACCGGCTCATGGGCCTGGAGGCCAAGGAGGCCCAGTACGCCGACGGCGCCGCCTTCGTGCGCAGCGTCGTGACCCGCATCGGGCACGAGGGCTCAACGCCGTGTGGGACCGATCCCGAGCTGCTGCCCACGCCGGCTGAGCTCGCCCGCCCCGACGTGTGGGTACGTCGCGTCAGCTGACGTGTCAGGCCGGGGCCCGTTGTGGCAGGCTTATGGCGTCGGCGCGGACCGGTGGCCTCCCGGCCCCGGTGAGCCCGCGCAGCCATGACGACACATGAGGAAGGCAGGGCGTATGGACGCCACGGACATGGGATCGGACCTTCAGCAGGTTCTCATCACCGAGGAGCAGATCGGGCAGCGCCTCGATGAGATGGCCGCGCAGATCGACGCGGACCACGCGGGCCGTGACCCTCTGCTCGTGGGGCGTGCTCAAGGGGCCGTCTACGTCATGGCGGACCTGTCGCGCCGGCTGCACTGAGCGCGCCGATGGACTGGATGGCGGTGTCCTCCTACGGCTCGGGCACCAAGTCCTCCGGCGTCGTGCGCATCCTCAAGGACCTGGACACCGACGTCACCGACCGGCACATTCTCATCGTTGAGGACGTCATCGACTCCGGCCTGACCCTGTCCTGGCTGGTGGGCAACCTGTCCTCACGCGGTGCGGCCTCGGTGGAGATCGCCACGCTGCTGCGCAAGCCCGACGCCGCCAAGGTCGAGGTGGACGTCAAGTACGTCGGCTTTCGATATTCCTACGGAGTTCGTCGTCGGCTACGGCTGGACTACGCCGAGCGGTACCGCAACCCTGCCGTTCATCGGTACGCTGCGCCCTGAGGTCTACGGGGGCTGACTGATCCAGGTCAACCTTGACGCAACCTGGGGGTCAGGCGGAAAAATAACGGGATGTGGCGCCTGAGCGCCGTCGTCGGACGGAGGTCAAGGGGCCCCGGAACTGCGATCTTCCCCCTTTTCAAGGTGGTCGGAGTCGCGTACGTTACGTTAAGATAACAAGTGTAGGTCGCCGGTGGATGCCCTCTTCCGGCGGGTGACGTGGAAGGACTGTTGGTAACAGTGAAGAAGACTGTGCGTCGACGCGCCCCGAGGCTGGTCGGCCTCGCCGGCGCGGTGGTGCTGTCGTCCTCGCTGAGCATCCCCATGATGGCTCCGGTGGCGGCCGAGCCGACCTCCGGCGGCACATTTAATACGGTCGCTGAGATGGCGCAGGTCAGCGGGGCTTCCGGCACCCTGACCACCCTCGGTGACGAGGCGCCCGGTGATGGCGGCGGCCTGACCTACGACGTGCAGAGCACGAGTCCCGAGGGCGCGCTGGGCGCCGTCTCGGTCATGCTGGCCGATGGGTCAGTGGGCCGTGCCGCAGGGGACTCCCGGCCTGCCCGAGCCGTTGGCGCGGATGGCGCCGCCGCCAACGACGTCGTGGCCCGGACCCAGTCCTTCGTCAACGCCGGAGGGTCCCTGGTGTCGGACGCGTCGCGTCCTACGCCGCTGTCGGGCGCGAACGCGCGCCAGTGGCTCCCGCCCGTACGCGATCACCTCCTCGGCGCTGGTGGGCATGGTCCTCTCCGGCTGGGACTACTCGCACACCACGTATGCGGCGGACCAGAACCCAGGGTCGGCTACCGGGCCGACGTCGGCCAGGACCTCTCCGGGAGCTGGAAGCCGGACGACCTGGCCGGCTGGTTCCAACTCCCAGGGGCGTCTGTGGCTGAACACGGACGGCTCGATCAGCCCCAGGGGACATCGTCTTCTTCTCCAACCCCCTGTCCGGGGGGCGGGTGAGTCCGCTCGGCCCCCGCCCAGTCCACGGTGTTCGCGAACGTCTACGACGTCGGCATCTACGTCGGTAACAACCAGGTGGTGCGGGCCTCGATGGGGCACCGCCCAGGCGCAGACCCTGGACGCGCAGACGATGGCCGAGGTGGCTCTCGTGGCGCGCCCGCAGTGGTCCGCCCTGCTGGTGGCGCGCCCTGCGCCTGGCGGATCAGCAGCGCGCCGGTGCTGGCGGCGGTGCGAGTGCCGGGGTAGCACTGCGACGCCGGGTCCCGGAGGCTTCGGCGTCGGCCTCGTCTCAGGCGAAGGCTCAGCAGGGGCCCGGCTGCGGGGCCCCGTCCTCCAACGGCGGCTCGGTGCCGGACGGCTCGAGCGCCGGCTCGAAGTCCTCGAGGCGGGGCTGGGGCGGTGACCACAACGAGGTCGTGGTGGGTGCCGCCGTAGCAGCCAGGGACGCGAAGGGCATCACGAGTGTCGCTGAGCGGCCCGCCGCCCAGAGTGTCCGGGAGCGGTGGCTGCCGGTGACGGGTGTGGCGATCGGCGTGCTGTCCGTGGCCGCGATCCTGCTGTCTGCCGGCCTCATCGTCCTGCGCCTGCGCCGCGCCTGAAGCAGGGGCGGCGCGCGGGGCGGCTTGGCTGGGCTGTCGCCCACTCGGCCGGATCTTCCCGGCCACGCCCGGCGCGAACGTGAGCAAGCGCAATGGGACCTTTGCCGTGCTATCCGCTAACGTCTGAGGAATCAGTATGTTGAAGGGACCTACCGCACGATGAAAGATTCTGGGCGCGAGCCCGGCCGCAGGACTCGGGGAAGCCGGGCAAGGCCGGTAAGAACGACCGCAGCAAGCGCGACCGCAAGCTCCGCGACACCCTGGGCAACCCGTTCCTGTGGTTGGTGCCCTTCCTCCTGGTCGTCATCCTCGGCTGGGCCGTCTTCTCCTCGATGTTCGGCTACCGCACCATCGACACCTCCGACGGCCTGACGCTCCTGCGGGACAAGCCGGACACGATCAAGTCGATCACCGTCGTCGACGGCAACCAGCGCGTCGAGCTGGACCTCACCACCACCTACGTCCAGCCCAAGAAGAAGGGCATCGAGTCCCGCCCGGTGGGCAAGAAGGTCGAGTTCTCCTACACCGACGCCCAGGCCGAGCAGGGTCGACCGCCTCGTGCAGGCCGCCGCCCCCAGGAGGGCTTCAACTCCGTGGTGCCCACCACCAGCTGGTGGTCCTCCCTCATCCAGCTGCTCGTCCCGCCCTGCTGCTGGGCGGCATCATGTGGTGGATGCTCATCGGCCGCATGGGCGGTGGGCGCGGCGGCGCCATGGGCTTCGGCCGCTCCAAGGCGAAAGTCGGCTCCAAGGAGATGCCCTGACGTCACCTTCGACGACGTCGCCGGCGAGGACGAGGCTGTCGAGGAGCTCGAGGAGATCCGCGAGTTCCTCTCCGAGCCTGAGAAGTTCCGCGCCGTCGGCGCCAAGATCCCCAAGGGCGTCCTCCTCTACGGCCCGCCCGGAACCGGTAAGACCCTCCTGGCCAAGGCCGTCGCCGGCGAGGCCGGCGTGCCCTTCTTCTCCATGGCCGCCTCCGAGTTCGTCGAGATGTTCGTCGGCGTGGGCGCCTCGCGCGTGCGCGACCTGTTCGACCAGGCCAAGGAGAACGCCCCCGCCATCATCTTCGTCGACGAGATCGACGCCGTCGGCCGCCACCGCGGCTCCGGCACCGGCGGCGGGCACGACGAGCGCGAGCAGACCCTCAACCAGCTCCTCGTCGAGATGGACGGCTTCGACGCCAACACCAACGTCATCCTCATCGCCGCCACCAACCGCCCCGATGTCCTGGACCCGGCCCTCCTGCGCCCGGGCCGCTTCGACCGGCAGGTCAGCGTCGAGGCCCCCGACATGGCCGGGCGCGCCGCCATCCTCAAGGTCCACGCCAGGGCAAGCCCCTCAACGACGACGTCGACCTCGAGCTCGTGGCCAAGCGGACCCCCGGCTTCACCGGCGCGGACCTGGCCAACGTCCTCAACGAGGCCGCCCTGCTCACCGCCCGCTCCAACGCCCACCTCATCGACAACCGGGCCCTGGACGAGGCCATCGACCGCGTCATCGCCGGCCCGCAGAAGCGCACCCGCGTCATGCGCGACCACGAAGCGCGTCACCGCCTACCACGAGGCCGGTCACGCCCTGTGCGCGGCCGCCGGCGCCTACTCCGACCCGGTCACCAAGGTGACGATCCTGCCGCGCGGGCGCGCCCTGGGCTACACGCAGGTCATGCCCCAGGACGACAAGTACTCCACCACCCGCAACGAGCTGCTCGACCAGCTCGTCTACGCCATGGGTGGGCGGGCCGCCGAGGAGATCATCTTCCGCGACCCCACCACCGGCGCCTCCAACGACATCGAGAAGGCCACCGCCACGGCCCGCAAGATGGTCACCGACTACGGCATGACCAGCGCGGTCGGGCGCCGTCAAGCTCGGCACCACCGAGGCGAGACGGTCCTGGGGCTCAACGCCACCAGCCGCGACTTCTCCGAGCAGGTCGCCGCCACCGTCGACACCGAGGTCCGCAACCTGCTGGACACCGCCCACCGGGAGGCCTGGGAGATCCTCACCCGCAACCGCGCCGTGCTCGACCAGCTCGCCGAGGAGCTCCTCAGCCGTGAGACGCTCCTGGAGAAGGACCTGGAGAGGATCTTCGAGGGCGTCATCAAGCAGCCCGAGCGGCCCCTGTGGCGCAGCGACGAGTCGCTGCCCGTCGTCGAGGCCGCCTCCGCCCCTGGCGGTGAGCCCGACGACTCCCACGGCAGCGACGACTTCTGGGGCTACAACCAGTGAGGCCGGCCCGGGCGGCCCGGCAGGTGCGGAGAGACAGAGGCTGACCATGAGCTATGACGCCGAGGGCGTGCGGCGGGCGGTGCACGACCTGCTCGTCGCCATCGGGGAGGACCCCGAGCGCGACGGGCTGCGTGACACCCCCGAGCGCATGGCGCGCGCCTACGCGGAGATGTTCGCCGGCCTCGACCAGGACCCGGCCGAGCACGTCGAGCGGGTCTTCGACGTCGGGCACGAGGAGATGGTCCTCGTACGCGACATCCCCATGTACTCGGTGTGCGAGCACCACCTGCTGCCCTTCCACGGGTCGGCGCACGTGGGCTACATCCCCAGCGAGGACGGGCGCGTCACCGGCCTGTCCAAGGTGGCGCGCCTCGTGGACGGCTACGCCCGGCGCCCCCAGGTCCAGGAGCGGCTCACCCGGCAGATCGCCGACGCCCTCGTCGAGCGCCTCCAGTGCCGGGGGGTGCTGGTGGTCGTCGAGGCCGAGCACCTGTGCATGTCGATGAGGGGCGTGCGCAAGCCCGGCTCCAACACGGTCACCTCCGCGGTGCGCGGCATCATGCGCAACGCCGCCACCCGCTCCGAGGCCATGAGTCTGGTCCTGGGTCAGCGGTCCTGAGTGCCGGCTGACGGCCACGAGATCTCGACACCGGAGACGGCCGGTGAAATAGTGGGGCGATGAGTCCCACGTACAAGAGGCTGCTGGTGGCGGTCGATGCCGGGCTGCTGCTCTACTGGGCGGCCGTCTTCCTCAATCTCATTCCCGAGCACCTGCGTTTCAAGGACTACTCCAACCAGGTCATCCAGGCCTGGAACTGGTCCTTCTTCCCGCTCGACGTGGCCGCCGCACTGACCGTCTTCCTCGGCGCCCACCTGACGCGCGTGGGCAGCAGGATCGGGGACCTGGTGCTGACGGTCGGGCTCATGCTCACCTTCTGCGCCGGGTTCATGGCGATCTCCTTCTGGTCCTTCTACCGTGACTTCGACCCGCTGTGGTGGGGGCCCAACGCCCTGCTCATGATCGTCCCGGCACTCGCCTTCGGCTCCATGGTCTGCCGGCGGCTCGAGACCGCGGAGAACCGGGCGTGACGGTCAGGGACGTGCTCTGCCCGTCGACGTGGGGGAGCGTGTGCCGCCCAGGCGCTCCCACAGGCCGGACGGTGCTCAGTGCGCGGAAGGAGCGCCCGGGGGCGACGGGCCACGGCGTGTGCGCCTGGCCGGCTCTCGGAGGCGCCATCATCTCCGAGGTGTCGGCGACCCTCGCCCTGCGCCAGGCCCTGAACCAGCCGGGCTTCTACGTCATGGTTGGGATCGGGTACGCGCTGGCCTTCATCCTCCTGTCGCTGACGCTCAAAGCCGGCATGCCGCTCGGCGTCGCCTACGGGCTCTGGGGCGCCCTGGGCGTGGCGCTGACCGCCGTGCTGTCCATGCTCGTCTTCGGCGAGCCGATCACGGTGCTCGTCGCCCTCGGCATCGCGCTCATCATGGCCGGGGTGCTCCTCGTCGAGGTCGGGGCGCAGCGCGCAGGCACGCAGGACAAGGACGGTGAGGTGTCATGAGCGGGCGTCTACCTGGTGGCGGCCATCGCCTCCGAGACCACCGGCACACTCTCGCTCAAGCTCGCCTCCGACGGTAGAGGACTGCGATGGTACGGCCTCGTCATGGCCGGCTACCTGGGGGCCTTCGCCCTGTTGACCCTGGCCCTCAGGGAGGGCCTGGCGCTCGGTGTCGCCTACGGGATCTGGTCGGCCGGGGGAGTGGCCGTGACGGCAATCGCCTCACGGCTCCTCTTCAGTGAGCCGCTGACCCGCACCATGGTGGTCGGCATCGCGCTCATCATGGCCGGGGTACTCCTCGTCGAGCTCGGCAGCGCGCACTGACAACGCACCGGAGGCGATCGCGGGCCAGAATGTCCAAATCGGTGACAAAGGACCGCCAGCGCTCCTTGGCCGTCCATACGAACCGCGGAATCATGCGGTTTTTCTTTCGTCAGTGTGGGTCCGTTCCGAGCCTTTGTATCCGATTTGGACACGATCGGCTCGTTCCCGTCCCGCGCGGACTGGCCGAGCGCCCTCGTGAGGGACGTGGCGTGGGCAGAAGGCTCTCTCGGCCGGGGACATTCGACATCGACGGGTGCAGTCCACGCGCTTCGGGGACAGGATGGCTGTCCCCGAACGCGTGACATGTCCCCGGCTGGAGTGGTTGGCACCCGGCCGCGCGGAATGTCCCCGCCGGTGCCTCAGTCGGTGGGCATTGGGGATATGGGTTGGAGGGGGATGGTGAAGATGGCGGTCCAGCGGTCGATGGTGTGGGTGATGTGGAGGGAGCCGCCGAGGGACTCGATGCGTTGCTGGGCTTGGATGAGGCCGAGCTGGGATGAGGTGGCGGTGCTGGCGGGCTGACCGGGGTCGATGGGGTTGGTGCACATGCACTCGAGGGTGTTGTCGTCGGTCTCGATGGTGAGGGTGGCGGTGCTGGAGGGAGGAGTGTATTTGGCGGCGTTGTTGATGAGCTCGGCGATGATGCGTACGAGCTGTTGGCGGACGCCAGGGCCGATGCTGGGGTTGTCAAGCAGGTCGGTGCCGTGGGTGGTCAGGTGGGCGTCTCGGTGCGCGAGGGCTTCCCGGACAGCGCGGATGGTGTCAGTCAGGGGTGGTGGGGGTGAGGCGGCCAGCAGAAGGAGGGAGTCGTCTCCTTCGGCGGCACTCATGGCTTTGAGGCTGCGTCGTAGCTGTTCGACGGCGGTGCGCACGGGGGTGATGATGGCTGCGAGCTCTTGGTTGAGGCGGGCGTTGTGAGGGGTCGGCCAGGCGGGCTTGCTCGGCGATCATGACGGCGTGGCTGAGGTCGCGTACAACGGTGTCGTGGAGCTCGGAGACGACCAGGCGCCGTTGCTGGTCGAGCTTGCGCCGGCGCTCCTGCTCGGCGACGTTGGCCTGGAGGCGGTGATGGCGGACGACCTCACCGATCACCACACAAGGAACACCGACGATGAGCGTTTGGGTAGCCCTCGAGACCATGCGTGATGCGTGTGAGAAGTGGATCAACGTGCCGTTGCGAAGGCGAGGACGTAGATCATGTCGCGTCGGAGGCCCCGGCCCAGAAGCATGATGCAAAGCCCCCAGGGCAGTAGCAAGGCTACAGTTCCTAGATCGTACGGGGAACTGGCGGTGAACCAGGCGATGGCCAGGCTTGCGGCTGCTCCTGCGGCGGGAAGCCGGGATGCCAGGGGCAGGCAGGCCAGGCTCAGGGCGGTGACCAGGAGCGCGGGGGCAGTGAGGGGAACGTTTGCGGACACCGGTGAGATGGCGAGGAGGAAGACGGCAACTCCTGCATGGAGCAGGTGAGTGCGTCGCGTGGGGTGCCACGTGAAGGATGCCTGAGTGTCGAAGGCGGGGAAAGGCATGTTGGCCACTCTCTTGTTGCCGGGATATCGGGAGATGGATTCTGAGGCGGAGGACGACTGGATGACGGAGGCCAGCTGTCGATGGTGTTGACGGTGTCGACGACCGGGCTGTGTCGTGCTGGGGCTCAATCGGCGCCATCTCAGGTGGCAGGATGCGAGCGCCGGTCACGCAACCTGATACGACATATCCGGGCTACGGAGCTGTTGAGGGCCTTATGCCCGGCCCGCGGCGCCGGGTGGGTCGTGTGTCCGGGCTGTAGCGCGGGAAGGGTCTGTGTCAGCCCGCGGCGGCGGGGCTGTCAGGAGACCGCCTGGAAGGGGACACTGAAGACCGTGGTCCAGCGGCCCTCGCCCTGGCTCACGCTCAGGCTGCCGCCCAGGGCCTCGACGCGGCGCCGCGCCCCCTCCAGGCCCAGGCCCGAGGAAAAGGCGTCATAGCCCGGTACGCCACTGCCCGGCGCGCCGCGCCGCCCACGCCGCCCACCTGCCCCGGAAAGACCGACGTCGTTGCTCGCCATCGCCTCCAGGGAGCGCCCGTCGGACTCGATGACCAGCCTCGCCCGCCCTGCGGGAGCCGTGTACTTGGACATGTTCGACACCAGCTCGCCCAGCACCCGCAGCAGCTGGAGGCGCACGCCCGGCGGAATCACCGGGATCCCGAGCAGCTCCAGGCCCTCGACCTCCAGGTGCGCCCCCGCTGTCCCCAGGATGGCCGCGGCATCGGCGATGACCGCCTCCAGGGGCGCGGCGCGGAGGTCGCCTCGATGTCCAGCCGCTCGCCCCCGCGGATGTCGCTCATGGCGCGCAGCGCTGCCGCATCTGCTCCACCGCCGCGCGCACCGCCACCGTCATCGCGTCCAGCTCAGGGCGCCAGCGCCGCGTCCTGGGGGTGCGCAGAGCCGGGCCTGCTCGGCCGTCATCACCGCGTGGGTCAGGTCGCGCACCACCGTGTCATGCAGCTCGGTGACCACCAGGAGACGCTGGCGCTCCATGCTCTCGCGGTAGGTGTGCAAGGAGCGCTCGGCCTGGTCGCGCGGGCTGCGGATGAGCTCGGCCAGAGTGATGGCCCCGCCCCCGACCACAACCCACCACGCCAGCAGCGAGACCCAGCCCTCACTGGTCTCGCCCCACCGGGCGTCGGCGATCGAGAGCACGAGCGAGAAGACCACCAGGCTGTAGGCGGGCATGCGCGGAAAACCACGCGCCACGAGGACCGCCGTGCACAGCCAGGGAATGATGCCCGGGGAGATGGGCACATCAGTCATCATCAATGTGCCGGCCCACGCCGACGCGCTGCCCAGCAGGGCCCCCGGCCACGGGAAGCGGCTGCACAGCGCCAGCGCCAGGCCCCCGACGACCTCGAAGACGATCATGGACGTGTACAGCGGCCACGCCGCCGTGACCGAGAACAGAGTAATCAGCGCGGCCAGGAAGGCGTGCGCCAGGTGCAGCCGCCAGGTCGGCCGCCACGTCGTGTACCGCGTGGGCTGCATCAGATTCGCCGCAACAGCGGACACCGTCTCACCACCTTCCCCTGAGCTGATCCGGATAATATCCCTCCATGACGGTTCCCAACGTGACTGATGCTCCGGCTGCTCCCTCGCAGGTCCTGCGCGTGGCCATCGTCGATGACGACCCCTTCGTCCTCCAGGCACTGCGGGCCTACCTCAGCTCCGACGAGCGCATCGAGGTGACCAGCACCTTCTCCCGCGCCGCCGACGCCCTGGCCTTCCTCCACAAGATCCGCGTGGACGTCCTGCTCACCGACGTGCGCATGCCCGAGATGGACGGCCTGGAGCTGCTCACCCGGGTGCGCCGCCAGTGGCCCCGCACGGCCGTCGTCGTGCTGACCTCCTTCGACGACGACGAGGCGATGGTGGCTGCGCTCGCCCAGCACGCCAACGGCTTCCTGCTCAAGGACGCCTCGCCCGAGGAGATCATCCGCGCCGTCATCGCCGCCAGCGCGGGCGGGACCACGATCTCCCGGCCGCCACCTCCCGGCTCGTCACCCGCCACCTGCGCTCCCCGCAGACGGCCCAGGCCCCGACGTCACCGAGGCCGAGCAGGCGGTCCTCACCCTCCTGTGCGAGGGCTACTCCAATGCCGAGATCGCCGAGCAGCTCGTCGTCGCCGAGTCCACGGTCAAGACCCACGTCTCCCACCTCATGAAGAAGTACGACGTCCCGTCCCGACTCAAGCTCGTCGTCGCCGTCCACAAGACCCAGGGGGCCTGAGTCCGCCGTCCCGGTCACTGGAGCAGCCCTCACCGCCGGTCTCCTCACTCCTCGGACAGGGCCCTGACCGGCGGCACCGAGGCGGCCCGGCCGGCCGGGCGCACCGAGGCCACCAGGCCCACGGCCAGCGTCACGGCGAACAGGGCGAGCAGCCAGAGGGTAGGGGACGTGCACCGTCATGCCCTCGGCGGACTTGGCCATCGCGAGCGTTTCGAGACACCCAGCGCCGTCCCCGACGAGGAGCCCCAGGCCCCCACCCACGGCCGCCACGAGGACCCCTCGGTGACGATGAGGCGGCGGATCTCCTTGCGTGAGCTGCCGGTGGCGCGCAGCACCCCGATCTCGCGGACCCGCTCCAGGACCGAGACGTCCGTGATGTTGGCCAGCCCGGACAGGGCGATGACCAGGGCGGCCCCCAGAACCAGGCAGACGATGAGGGCCATCTTCATGATCTGGGCCGACATCAGCTCGACACCGGCGGCATTCCCGCTCACCATGAGCTCCTGGCCCCGGACCGCGGCATGGAGGGCGTGCTCGGTGGTCGGCGTCATGGTGCTTCCGGTGGAGCGCACCCACATGGTGGTGTCGGTGGGGGCGTCCCCGTTGAGGCGCTGCGCCGTCGCCGGGGTGATGACACCGCCCCAGCCCTCGCGAACGCGGGCCGTCAGCTCGACGCTGCCGGCGGCGCCGGTCAGGGTCACCTTGGAACCGTCCGGAATGTCGTAGAGCTCGCCCACGATGAGGGTGCCGTCATCAAGGTCCTCCAGGCCGCTCGTCGTGCGCACTATGGGGGCGATGGCCTTGGTGTCGATGACGTCGACGACGATTCTGTCGGTCTGTCCGTCAACGGCCTGAGTCAGCTCGAGCGTCGGGACGTAGGTGACGTCCTGACGCCGTCGACCGCCTTGATCTGCTGCGTCAGGCGAGCGGTATCGGTCTGCGGCGTGACCCCGAAGACTCGGGCGTCCACGGGGGAGCTGTGGCCGAGGATGCTCTCGAAGGAGGCGTTCAGGGAGGACAGGCCCACGAAGAGCGCCGACCCCACCAGGACGCAGACGAAGAGCGTGGCGGCGGCCGCGGCGGATCGGCCGGAGTTGCGGGCCAGGTTGCGCGTGGCCAGGTGCAGCACCGGCAGCCGCGTGCCGCTGCTGACACGGCCGATGAGGCTGATGATGGCGGTCACCAGAGCCGGCAGACCGAGGACCGTGCCGAGGACGACGACGGCGCTGCCGCCGGCGGTGACGTAGATGTCGGAGATCTGAATGCCGAGGGGATCACGGCCGCGCCGGCGCCGGCGACGACCCCGGCGACGGCCGCCCACACCCTGGCGCGGCCGGCCTGCTTGACGCTGGCCACCTGCCCGGTGAGGGCCACGAGCGGAGAGATGCGGGTGGCCTTGCGGGCCGGGCGCAGGACCGCGATGAGGGTGACCAGCGTGCCCAGGGCGATGGTCAGGGCCAGCGACACCGGGGAGATGGTCAGCTGATCGGCCTTGAGGTCCGCGAAGCGCCCCGAGGAGATGACGGCGGCGGCGATCCCGGTTCCCGCGGCCGTGCCCAGGACGGACCCGAGCAGGCCGGTGATGAGCCCGGTGCGCAGGACGGCGAGCATCACCTGACGGCGGGTGGTGCCGATGCAGCGCATGAGCCCGATCGTGCGCGTCTGGCGCGCCACGAGGGTGCTGAAGGTGGTGGCGATGACGATGACGGCGACCATCGCGCACACCGGTGCCAGGACGTTGAGGATGGCGGCGATCATCGTGCCGCCCTGCTGGTTCTCGGAGCGCTGGGAGATGACGGTCTCCCTGTCCTGAACCAAGGCGTGGGGCTGGACGGCGTGGGTCGTCTGCTCCACCGCGGACGTCAAGGCGGCGGTGTCGGTTCCCGGCTTCGCGGTGACGTAGAGCTGGTGGTAGCTGGTGTTGGCTCCCATCGCCTTGAGCTGGTCGGTGGTGGCGTAGACCGCTCCGATTCCCTCCACCTCGGTGTCGGGACCGGGGGAGACGATGCCGACGACCGTGGGTGCGCTGTGCGGAGCCTCGGCGTTGTCATCGGCGTCGTTCGTGGTGAGGCGGATCGTGTTGCCGACGCTGAGGCCCTGCTGCTCGGCCAGTAGCGTGCTGATGGCGACCTCGCCGGAGGCGGTGGGCAGGCGGCCGCTGCTCAGGGTGGTGAACCGGCTGAGGGTCGGAACGTCCTGCGCGCTGACGGCGATGTGGGTGGCATTGCGCAGCTGCTTGGGCAGGTCGAGGCGAGGACGCTCCAGTGGCGGCCCCGCACGGAGGCGACCCCGTCGAGGGCGGAGATCTTCTTGACAAGGGAGTCGTCGAGAGGGCCTTCCGTGCTGTTTGCCCGACGACCTTCCTGCACGACGACGCTCGCGTCCCCCACGGACAGGCGCGCGCCGGTCTGCATCTGGGTGCGGGCGGAGTCGGAGATGATGAAGGCGAAGGCGATGAGGGCGGCGCTCATGGCCACGGCCACGAGGGCGGCGGCGGTTCGCCGCAGGTCGAGCAGCGAGGGCATCAGCGGGCCTCCGTCCGGGGAGTCGGGCCGGTGGTGGTGGGGCCGGGCACCGCACCGGAAGCCGGAGCCGGACCAGCCGGAGCCGGACCGGAAGCGGGGAGGGGCCCGCGGCGCGACGGACACCGGGCGCGGCGGCCGGGGCGGCGTAGGCCGCCGGTCGGGCGGCGCACGGCCTCGACCCCGGTGATGCGCCCGTCGCGCAGGCGGATGATGCGGTTGGTAGTGGCCGCTGCCTGCTCGTCGTGGGTGACCATGACAACCGTCTGACCCAGGCGCTCGCACATGCCGGCCAGGGTCTCCAGCAGGGCGGCGGCCGAGGCGGTGTCCAGCGCCCCGGTGGGCTCGTCGGCGAAGACCACCTCGGGGCGGCCCACGAGGGCGCGGGCCACGGCCACGCGCTGCTGCTGGCCGCCGGAGAGCTCGTGGGGGCGGTGGGACAGGCGGTCGCCGATGCCCAGGGTGGAGATGACGGCGTCGTACCAGTCCTGCTGGGGCCTGCGGTGGGCCAGGCGCTGAGGCAGGAGGATGTTCTCCTCGGCGCTCAGGGTGGGCAGCAGGTTGAAGGACTGGAAGATGAAGCCGAGGCGGTCGCGGCGCACGGCGGTGAGCTGCTTGTCCTTCATGCCGGACAGGTCCTGTCCGGCGATGAGGACGCTCCCGGAGGTGGGGGTGTCCAGGCCCGCCAGGCAGTGCAGGAGGGTGGACTTGCCTGACCCTGAGGGGGCCCATGATGGCTACGAACTCGCCGCGTCCCACCACCAGGCTCGCCGAGTCCAGGGCGACGACCCGGGCCTCGCCCTCGCCGTAGACCTTGGTCAGACCGCGGGCCTCGACGACCCGCATCGGTGCGGAGGCGGCAGGAGTGGCGGGCGCCGTCGGCGCTCCCTGGGCGGCCGGTGTCGCCTGGGGGATCGGCGCGCGATGGGCGGGGTGGCCGAAGGCCTGCGGCTGGGGCGGATACGTCATCTCATGACCCTTCTCGGTGGCTGACTCGGGTGGCGGGCGGAGCCGGTCGCTGGCATCGCGCTGCGTCCCGCACCGCCCTGGTGACGTGAAGAAGCCTAGAAATGGCGCCATTGCGCCGGAATGCGTCGAAGGGACGGACTGCGGCCGGCGTCTCCGCCTTTTGGGTGACGGCGGCCGCTCAGCCGTACTTCGAACGTTGTCACCAGTCACTTCCAGCTAGCCCTCTCACTCGACCAAAACTTCATCATCGACCCGGCTCCGTGTCTTCTGCGAAGTTTTGGTCGAAGTGAGCGCCCTGACCCCGCCGGATCGTGTCCTGGCTCTCAGTGTGAGGTGGGCTGAAGATGTTTCGGTCCTCCCGCTGCGGCGGGCCAACCGTTAGCCTGACCCCGTGACGAATCTTCCCGCCGCCGCCCGGCCCCCTGCCGGGGTTCGTGCCCCCGCGACCGGACGCTCCTCATGGGCGTCCTCAACGTCACCCCGACTCCTTCTCCGACGGCGGCCGCTGGGTCGACCCCGAGGCGGCCGTCGCCCATGCTCGCGAGCTCATCGCCCAGGGCGCCGACATCATCGACGTCGGCGGGGAGTCCACCCGCCCCGGCGCCCAGAGGGTCGACGTCGACACCGAGATCTCCCGGGTCCTGCCCGTGGTGCGCCTCGCCGACGGGGCAGTCGCCGACGGGACCGGCGCCGCCGGCAGCGCCATCGTCTCGGTGGACACCATCCACGCCGCCACCGCCGAGGCCGCCATCGACGCCGGCGCCCACATCGTCAACGACGTCTCGGGCGGCCTGGCCGACCCCGCCATGCACGGCCTCATCGCCCGCACCGGCGTCGTCTACGTCTGCCAGCACTGGCGCGGCGACCCCGAGACCATGGACCGGCTCACCGACTACCCCGGCGGCGTCGTCGCCGGAGTCGAGGCCGAGCTGCGTGAGCGCCTGGCCGAGCTGGACGCCGCCGGGGTGGACCGCTCCCAGGTGGTCCTGGACCCCGGCCTCGGCTTCGCCAAGACCCACGCCCAGTCCTGGGAGCTGCTGGCGGCCACCTCCCGCCTCATCGCCGACCTGAGCCGGCCCCTCCTGGTCGGCTCCTCCCGCAAGCGCTTCCTCGCCCAGGCCGCTGAGGCCGAGGCCACCCCCGTCCAGCGCGACGCCGTCACCGCCGCCACCACCGCCCTGGCCGCCGCCGCCGGCGCCTGGGCCGTCAGAGTCCACGAGGTCCCGGCCAACCGGGCCGCCGTCCGCACCGCCTCCCTCTGGAAGGAACACCAGTGAGCACCACCGTCTCCGCGACCACCGACCGGATCAGCCTCATCGGCCTGTCCGCCCGTGGCCACCACGGCGTCCTGCCCTTCGAACGCGAGGAGGGCCAGCTCTTCACGGTCGACGTCATCCTCGACCTGGGGCAGCGCGGCACCGCCGTGGCTGCCGTCACCGACTCGGTGACCGACGCCGTCGACTACTCCCGCGTGGCCAACGGCATCGTGAGCATCATCGAGGGGGAGCCGGTCAACCTCATCGAGTCCCTGGCGGACCGGATCGCCGAGCGGGTCCTGTCCTTCCCCCGCGTCGTGGCCGCCGAGGTCACCGTGCACAAGCCCGAGGCGCCCCTCGACGTCGCCTTCGAGGACGTCTCAGTGACCATCCACCGGGTGGCCGACGCCGCAGCCGGCCACGGCGGAGCCCCGCCACCAGCCAGGCCGCCTGGGCCGCGCAGGCCGAGGCGCCGGTGGCCGTCTCCGCCCAGTCCCACGCCTCTCCCTCCTCCTCGGCCTCCCCGGTGGCCGCAGCCTCCCCAGCGGCGCCCGCCTACGAGCCCGCTGCCGCCCCGCGGCACCCATCGTCTCGGAGGTGCCCCGACTTCTCGGGCGCCTCCTTCACGGGCGGCGACGCCGCTCCGGCCGCGTTGGCCTCCGAGGCCCCCATCACCCCGACTCCCTCGCCGGCCTCGCCGATGGAGGCGCCGGCCCGCTCGCCCTTCGCGGCCGCCGCGCCCTCGGTCCCCACGCCGATGCCGACCGAGCCCGGCAATCCCGGTGGGAGCGCCGAGTCGACCCAGCCGTGGGTGCCGGACTGAGCCACCGAGAGCGCCGACTCCTCCGCCTCATCGGCCCCTGCCTGGACCCTGGAGGCACCCGAGGCCCCGGAGGCCTCCGGTGAGTCCGCCGGTGAGTCCGCCGATTCCCTACTCCGCGTCGAGCGCGCTGGATGCCCCCTCGACCAGCGCCCCCCACCGCGGCCTCCGCCGGCAGGACCGCCCGGCGCCGACGGGTTCGTGAGCCTGGCGGCCGAGGCGCTGGGTGCGGCGCCCGCCTCCAGCGAGCCGGAGCCCGGTGCCCTCAGCTATGCCGAGGAGGTGGCTGCTGACGCCTCCGCAGCGGCCTCGTCCGAACCGGGCCCTGCCGCCGACGGCCTTGCTGTTCAGCTGCCCCACGAGGGCCGCCACGTCGCCTCCTCCGAGGAGGGCGAGGACCAGTCCGCTCCCGCCGTCGAGGGCTCCGCGGACCTTCTGGGCGGGCCCGTCGCCTTCGACGAGTCCGGCTCCTACAGTGGCGCCGCCTCCAGCCAGGTCGGTGAGGCCGGGGACACCGCCCCCGAGGCGGCGGGCGCTGACGCGTCCGGCTTCGCCTTCCCCGCACTGGGCGGGGACGCCACCGCCTCCGGGACCGCCGGCGCCGAAGGCCTCATGGGCGCCTCCTCCGTCCCGGCCTCCCAGCCCCTGGGCGAGCCCGGGCCCAGCCCCTTCGCCGGGCCCCTGGTGAGACTCCCCGGGGCCGCGGGCCAGGAGGACGTGGCACCGGCCTACTCCGAGCCCTCCTACTCCCAGCCCTCTGTCTCTGAGGACTTCTCTCAGCCCGCTGAGGGCTCGTACGCCGCGCCGTCGGCGCAGCCCGACTTCCTGGGCGCCCCCGGCGCTGCACCGGCTCCCGCCGCACCTGAGGCCCCGGCGGCTCCCGCCGCTCGGTCGACCCGCTCTCCGAGCGGCCCACCCGCCCCGTGGGCGTCGTCTTCGGCCTGGGCGCCAACGTCGGTGGAGTCGTGGACTCCCTGCGCACGGCCGTCCAGAGCCTCAAGGCCACCGAGGGCATCGAGGTCACGCAGGTGGCGCCGCTGGCCCGCACGATCGCCGTCGTCGCCGAGGGCGCCGAGCCCCAGCCCGACTACCTCAACACGGTGGTCACGGCCATGACGACCCTCGCCCCGCGCGAGCTGCTCGAGGTCTGCCAGACCCTGGAGATCGCGGCCGGGCGCGTGCGCACCGAGCCGTGGGGCGTGCGCACTCTGGACGTCGACCTCATCGAGGTCGAGGGTGTCACCTCCTCCGACCCGGCCCTGTCCCTGCCGCACCCGCGTGCCGCCGAGCGCGCCTTCGTCCTCGTGCCGTGGAGCCAGGCCGACCCCTTCGCCGAGCTGGCCGGGCGCTCCGTGTCCGAGCTCGCCGAGAACGCCCCCGACCGCGGTGGCCTGCGCTGGCTGGCCTTCGACTGGCTCGACTCCGAGTCCCTGCCGGACAAGCCCACCGGCCCCCTACGTGGAGCCGCCGGTGGAGCAGGACGCCGCAGGCTCCGAGCCCGGGCCTGGTCTACGACGCCACCCGGGATGAGTCCTCCGTGGCCGACGCCTCCCTGGCCGCCGACTACGCCGGCAGCATCGCCGAGGCCTCATCGGCCGCCCCGGAGCCGGCCCCCGCGCAGCCCCTCGGTGACCAGGGGCAGGCCGAGTCCTCCCCCTTCGGGCAGCTGCCTTTCGACACCTCCAACGAGGCGGGCTCCTGGGACCGAGCAGGCCCCGCAGGTCGACTCGCCCTACCAGGCGGCCTCGGCCCCCGAGGCGGCCGGACCGCAGGGCTCCTACGCCCCCGGTCTCTCAGCCGGGCCGGACGGGGTCTCCCACGGCCAGCAGGATGAGGCCGCCGGGGACGCCTGGAAGTCCCCGCTCCAGTGGAATGACGTCATCGGTGGTGGCGCCCAGGGGACAGGTCCCCGTCAGGACGTCTGATGCGGCGCACCCGCTGGACCAGCGCCGTCACCTGGTTCATCGCCGCCGCGGTGACCTCCTGGGTGGTCGGTGACCTCCTGCTGCGCCACGTCGGCTGGGTCCCGGTCCTCTCCCCCTGGGGGGCGGTGACCGCGCTGGTCATTGCGGGCATCGTCCTGGTGGCGGGTCTGGCGGTCAGGCGGCTGCGTGCGCGCGAGCGCACCTGGATTACCCCGACCGGTGCCGCCACCACGGCGGCCGCCGCCCAGGCCTCCGCCATCGTGGGGGCGGTGCTCGGCGGCGTTTACGGCGGCGGGATCATCCTGGCGCTGGTGACGCCGCGCTCGCCGGCCATGACCCACCTGGCCTGGACCTCGACCGGCTGCCTGATCGCCTGCCTCCTGTGGTGCGTCGTCGGCTTCGTCGTCGAGCAGTGGTGCTCCATCTCCGGTGACGGCGACGACGACGGCTCGGCCGGTCCCGCCGGGCGGGCCCCCGAAGGACCAGGAGCCCCCGCATGACCAGTCCCGGAACAGGTCCCGGCGCCATGCCCGGTACCAGCCCCGCCGCACCTGCTGCCCCTGCTGGCCCAGCCCCGGCACCCGTCCGCGCCGGTGAGCCGGCCACGCGACCACCCGCCGGCGCCGACCCCTTCGCCCCCGACGGCGTCGTCTTCCACCCGGTCTCCCAACGCCTCATCACCGCCCGCATCCTGGGGGTCGGTCTCCTCTGCACCGTCGTCATCATCGGCTTCGCCATCCCCGGGGTGCTCGTCTCCTCCGGATACTTCATCCCGGCGGGGGTCTTCGCAGCGCTGTTCCTCTGGCAGCTCTGGCTCATTCCGCGCCAGGTGCGGGCCGCAGGGGCTACGCCCTGGCCGACAACCACCTCCTGTGGCGCCACGGCGTCATGTTCCGCTCCATCACCGTCACCCCTACGGGCGCATGCAGTTCGTGGACACCTCCCAGGGGCCGCTGGCCCGCTGGCTGGGCATCGCCGAGGTCAAGCTCCACACGGCCTCGGCCAGCACCGACGCCACGATCAACGGGCTACCGGTGGCCGAGGCCGAGCGCCTGCGCCAGGTCCTGTCCCAGCGCGGTGAGGAGAGGATGGCCGGGCTGTGAGCCCTCAGCTGGGAGAGCGGCTGGAGGCCGCCCGCAAGGCGAGGACGGAGGCGCCGGGGGAGAGCGGGCCCGCCGCCTCTCGGGGATCTGCCCCTGCCCGAAAATGTCACCTGGCACCGGGTCAGCCTCGTCACGCCGGTGCTGGAGGGCTGGAAGATCGTCACCGGTGTCCTGGCCTTCGTCACGGTCCAGAACCTCGACGATCTGGTGCGCGCCTACCGCTTCATCTCCGAGCACGGCTTCACCCTGGGCGGGGGATCGGCTACTACCTGCTCGGCCTGGTCGCGTTCATCGCCCTGTGGGTGGGGACTCGGGCTGCTCAGCTGGTGGCGGCGCGCCTACGCCGTGGATGCCGACGGCGTCTACCTGCGCTCGGGCATCCTCAGCCGCAAAGCTGCGCACGGCCCGTCTGCCGCGCATCCAGTCGGTCGACGTCGTCCACCCCCTGCTCGGGCGCATCTTCGGTCTGGGGCAGCTGACCGTCGAGGTCGCCGGGGCCGGGACTCGCGGGTCGTCATCGGATTCCTCACCACCCGCGAGCTTCAGACCCTGCGCGACCGCATCCTCGACCTGGCCGCCGGACAGATCGACCTGCCAGCCCCGCTGCAGAGGGCGGCGCCGTCGGGGCGAGCGCAGTGGGCCGCGACACCGGCGGCATCGATGACGCCGCGTCCGCCGTCAGGCCCGAGGGCCTCGCGCCCGAAGGGGCCGCCGGCTCTCAGGCCGCCCCCGAGCAGCGCGCCGTGCCGGTGCAGGCCTCCCACTTCCAGGAGTACCCGCTCTACAGCGTCGAAGGCTCTGTGCTCTTCGGGTCCCTGCTGCGCAGCGTTTCCCTCTACTTGTCTCTGATCCTGCCGACCGTTGTGATCGTGGTCGGCATCATCGCCTACGTCGTTGACGACCCGCCCAGTGGCGGGGTGTTCGCGCTCGCGACCACCTTCATGAGCACGGTTGCCGGAGCATTCTCCCTGGTGTGGTCCCGATTCAACAGCGCCTGGAACTTCCAGGCCGCCGCCACCCCCAGCGGCATCCGCATGCGTTACGGGCTCACCTCCGACACCTCCCGCACGCTGCCGCCCGGACGGGTCCACGGCGTCGGGATCGCTCAGCCGATCCTGTGGCGCGGCAAGGACTGGTGGAAGGTGGACGTCACCGTGGCCGGCCGCGAGGACCGGTCCCAGGACGGCCAGAACCGGCAGTTCGGCAACCTGCTCCTGCCCGTGGGGGTGCGCGACACCGCTTTGCGCGCGCTGTGGCTCGTGGTCCCCGACCTGGGGGTTCCCGACCCCGACAGGCTGCTCGCCCAGGCCCTCATCGGCCGCGACGATGACGGTGTCGGTGACCCGCAGGCCCCGGCGGGCTCGGCCGAGCGCGGCTTCGTGCGCCTCAGCCGCCGCGGACGGCTCTTCCGCCCCCTGACCTGGCGGCGCGCAGCCATCGCCCTCACCGACACCTGCGTCATCATCCGCCACGGCCGCTGGCGGCGGCGAGTGGCCGTCTTCCCCTACGAACGCATCCAGTCCCTGCGCGTGCGCCAGGGGCCGCTGGCGCGCCGGCGGGGCCTGGCCTCCCTCCGACTCGACATGGTCGCCCAGGAGGTCTCCGCCTCGATCACCAACCTCGATGCCGCCGACGCCAAGGCTCTGGCGGCGCGGATCAGCCAGCGGGCGCTGCACCGGGCCCGCGCCGAGCAGCTCGACCGGTGGCTCGCGCGCGCCGTCGCCGCCACGCAGCCTGCCGGGCCCTCAGTGCGCTAGCTCCTGTTGCGTATGTCCGGGCGGAGGCCGGTTCTCGCCAGTGGCCGACATCGCGGTCGTACCTGAGGGCTCGCGTTCGAGGGGTAGAGGGTACGAACGCGAGCCCTCAGGTACGAACACGCGGACGCTTCACCCCACTTTCGCAACAGGCCCTAGCTGCGCAGGGTGTCGCGCAGGTGCAGGGCCTGCTCGGCGGTCAGGCGCCCGGTGGCCTCGCATCGCTCGGTGGTGGCCGCGGCCAGCTGCCGGTAGGAGGCGACCACGTCGTCGAGGCCCCGCCCCTGGCTGTCACTCAGCGTGGAGAGTGCCTCCAGGTGGGCGGCCACCGTTCCGGCGTCGCCCCGGGAGACCGGACCGGTCAGGCCCGCCTCGCCCTCGTGCAGGGCTCGGTCCAGGGCCGCCGTGAGCAGGGGGCCGAGCGTGGCCGCACCGTCCTCGACCCCGGCGGCCGCCAGCACTCGGACGGCCTGCGTCACCACGGTCAGCAGGTGGTTGGCGCCGTGGGCGAGGGCTGCGTGGTAGATCGGGCGCGCCGACTCCTCCAGGACGAAGGGCTCCCCGCCGAGCTCGACCACCAGCGCCTGCGCAATCGGCAGCACCGCCGCGGGCGCAGTCACAGCCATCGGGCAGCCGACGAGCCGGGCCACATCCGTGGAGAACCCGGAGAAGGTCATCGCCGGGTGGATCGCCAACGGGATCGCCCCGCAGCGCTGAGCCGGGGCGAGCACGGCGGCGCCGTAGCGCCCCGAGGTGTGGGCCACCAGCTGGCCCGGCTGCCAGCGCCCCAGGTCCGCCAAGCCCTGGACGAGCGGCTCGAGGGCGTCGTCGGGGACGGCCAATAGGACCAGCTCGGCGCGCTCGACGATCTCCTCGACCTCCAGGACCGGCACGCCGGGCAGCAGCATCTCGGCGCGCTCGCGCGACTCCTCCGAGACCGCGTGGACGCCGACGACCTGGTGCTCCACCGCCCGCAGCGCGCAGCCCAGGACCGCCCCGACGCGCCCGGCGGAGATGATGCCAACGCCCAGCCGGCCCGGCCTGCTCGGGCTGGCTGGGGCGGCCGGGGCCCGGCCCGCGTTCTCGCCGCCTGTACCTGGGCCCGTGCCATCGATGTCGCTCATGCCCCGATGCTCTCATGCCCTGCCACCTGCCCCGGCCTGGAGTGAGCCATCAAGGCGAATCTGTCAATTTTGGCGACTTTTTCAGCCGGCCGCAGGCGGTGCGTCATTCAAGCCGACCCCGGTGACCTGCCGAAACGTGAATCGAGAGGACTTCGGTGCTCGGATTCGGCTCGGAAAAAGTCGCCACCGTGGACACTTTCACCTTCCCGCGGGTCACCGGTCCGGGTGGGGCGACTAGCGTGGGGCACGTGAGCACTGAACCCGCACCGACGCCCGTTCCCGCCCCCGATCCGCCGGCGCCGCAACCGTCCTCGCCCGCAGCCGCGCGGACCTCGCCGCCGCCCTGGCCGAGGCCCCGGACCCCCGGGCGGTCGTCATGACGATGGGCGCCCTCCACGAGGGCCACTTCGACCTCGTGCGCGAGGCCGCCCGGCGCGTCGGGCGGCCGGGCACCGTCGTGGTCACCATCTTCGTCAACCCCTGCAGTTCGCCCCTCACCGAGGACCTCGACGCCTACCCGCGCGACCTCGAGGGCGACCTGGCCGGACTGGCCCGCACCCTCACCGGCGCCGACGGCACCCTCGGCGTGGGACGGCTCATCGCCTTCGCCCCCACCCCGGAGGTCATCTACCCCTCCGGGCAGCCGGCGGTGCGCATCGACCCCGGCCCCATCGCCACCGTCCTGGAGGGCCGTACCCGCCCCACCCACTTCGCCGGCGTGTGCCAGGTGGTGCTCACCCTCATGCACCTGACCGCCCCGCGCTGGGCGCTGTTCGGCCGCAAGGACGCCCAGCAGCTGGCGATCATCGAGTCCATGGTGCGCGACCTCGCCGTCCCGCTGGAGATCGTGCCGGTCGACATCCGCCGCGAGAGCGATGGCCTGGCCATGAGCTCGCGCAACGCCTACCTCAGCCCCGAGCAGCGCCACCAGGCCCTGGCCCTGTCCCGCGCACTCCAGGCCGGCCGGGACGCCGCTGCGCAGGCCACCGGCTCCCGGCCCGACCCCGCCGCCATCCGCCAGGCCGCCCTGGCCTCCCTGGAGGCGGCCGACGGTGCTGAGATCGACTACGTGGCGCTCGTTGCCCCGGACAGCTTCGAGGACCTGGCGGGCGCCGGCCTCGGCTCTGCCGCGCAGTGAGCCCGCAGGGGAGGACGAGGGGAGGGGCTGCCTGCCGTGGGGCCTGCTGGCTGTTGCCGCGCGCGTGGGCACCACCCGCCTCATCGACAACACTCTCATCGACCTGCGCCCCTGAGCGGCCCTGTTCAGGCTCGCTCTGGGGGCCCGGCTCGCCCGGGTGCTTGCGCAGGGGCCAGCCGCCGTAACCGGGCGGCCCTCACGCGAGGACGCACACGAGTCGCTGAGGACGCCCCTTCAAGCGACAGACCCTGCGCCCTATGGCGTGTTCTCGACAGCTAGCGGGCGGCGCGGCTCCGCACAGCCCCTGAGCGTCTCGCGCGTGCCCGCCCTGAGCTCGCCGATGATCCCAACCTGTCAGGTCGCTCACCCTG
>BNJU01005614.1_pt1 | contig 50601 bp, 71 predicted proteins | sample 8539281 | NCBI WGS metagenome assembly BNJU01 (sample SAMD00202456, study PRJDB9452) | human saliva metagenome | isolation source: human saliva | place: Japan | reverse complement strand
AAGGTATTTCAAACATTTTCATATTAGAAATTTTTAAAGATATGGCACTATTTATTTTTTTCTTTTTTTCTTGTTCTTTTTTTGTTTTTCTTTCTTTTCCTAGTTCTACTAAGCGATTAAATTCTTCTTCTGAAAAATAGTTTTTTTATTTTCTTCAAAAATCATAAAATATAAATTCTGGACGTTTTTCTTAAAAAAACTCTCTTGTGGATTTATTGGGATCATCTGAAGGCCAGCCCCCTGACTCAACATAACTTATTACCTTTCTCGCATCTTTATCTGATTTCAACGCTTTTTTTCCTTGAGTTCTTTAGTTATAGGATAGCATACTGGTCTTATAGCTGCTCCTCCACAGTCTTTTTGTATCTCTATTTCGTATTTCCCATTTTCTTCATAAATTAAAAAAATCCATCTCCTACATATGTCTTAACATCTGTTTTGTTATAATTTTCTAATTCTCCTTCTTTTGGCCATCTCTTATTCTCTAAATAAAACATTACTTCTAATGCATCTTTATCTGATTTCCTTGATTTCTCTGCCAAACTTTGTGTTACTTTATATCTAAAATGTTCTTTACCTCTAAACCAAAATATATAATACTCATCACCAATTATCGAAATACCATGATTTTTATAACTTTCAATTCCTGTCATTATTTTATCACTCCTTTAAATACTTCTTTAAATGTATATTCTCCTGATACAAACTGATTAACTACCACTTCAGGTATTCCCCCTGATGTATAGCCCCCTGGATTCCAATAAGAATTTGCCCCCTTTTCATTTCCACTAGGAAACTCTAAAAAGCTTATTTTTTTAGGTTTTATAACTACTGGATTTTCTCCTAACGATCCTTTATCCAAGGCTAATAACTTCTCTAGTTTTCTTGGATCCCCATCAGATGCTTTAATTGCTTTCTCAATAATTACCTCTGATGTTGCGTATTGACCACTTTCTGGTCCTATAGCCCCTCCATATCGATTTTTAGCGTTTTCAAGCTGTTCCCAACTAATAATCTTCGCTACCCCTTCTTCCTCAAATATTTTTAGATGTGCTTCTATTTCTTTTGGATCTATGTATTTATGAGGTTCTAACCTGTCTTCTTTGCGCATGTTTATCAACATTCGCCTTGTTTCATCGTCTATATTGGCACGTGGATATTTAGCCATTTCTTCTAGAAATTCTTTTTCACCGTAAACTATTTGTGTTTTTAGTTTTTCTTTTTCGATTTGATTAAGTAGCCTTGATTGTTCATTTGTAGTATTTTGCGCCAAAGTATTGCTTATTTTTTCATTTCTCGGTACATTTATTATTTTATTATTTGTATTGTTTAATATCATATCACGTGGATATTTTTTTAACTCTCTTGGAAATTCTTTAGCATTGTAAAGTATTGTTGGCCTTAATTCTCCATCAATTCCATTTTCAGCTATCTTAACATGATTTATAGAACTTCTTTGAGATAAATTATTTCTTGATTTTAAACTTTCATTCTTAACATTTTTTTACTAATTTATCTTCAGCATTTTTTTACCTGGTTTAAAGAAATTTTTTTACTTTAGCTCCTTACCTAATAAACTTACACCTAGGTGACTAAACAAAGCAAAACTACTTCCAAATGCCATTTTTTTAATAACATCTGATGGTTTATCTTTAGAAACCAATCCGTCTATTAGTCCTAAAGTTCCACCCGATAACATTGTTAGTCTTAATGAGCCACCTGGCATAATCCAAGGTAATATTGCTAGTACTAAGTCTTTTTTCTCTTCAGAACTTGCATTGTGTATTACACTTGCACCTATAATCGGTTTACCATGTAATCCTGAATAGAATGCTACATTCCTATCATATTCTTCTGCGCTTATTTGACTATTTATCATTCTTTTTTTGATAATTTATTGTTATTTGCTTTATTATTTTTTTCCCATATTTCCTTGATAGTACCTACCCATCCCATTTCATTTTTTTGCCAGGTAGCATAAATGTTTTTTTAGTGTTGGACTCCAACTTCTTTGGGCTAATGCAATCCCTTGTGCAACAGAGTAACTTAAAACATCTACTTCTTGGAATATACTAACAGAATTCGCATCAAACGCTAGTAGCTTACTTAACTTTTTCTTCCAAGTCTCGTTGAATTTTTTTCTATAACTATCTATCTTTTTCTTGCAAATTACTTACTTCATTTAAATCCACTGGATCTTGTTCAAACTGCTCATTCAATAGATTTTTCATTCAAAAGCAATTTGGCTTTTTTTGTCTCATCAATTAATCTTTCTAAATCACTTTGCTTTTAGGGAGTCTCCATATACTTCACTCGTATATTTATTTATATATTCCTCGTTTGCTTTTTTTCAATAGCTTTTATTTAATAATATACATCCATCAATTAGTGGAGATAAAACACTTCCACAATAAGCTTTTGGCACTATCATATGCTGCACCTTGCAAGCTATTTGTTTGAAACATAAAGTTTGATAATGCTTGTTGTATTTGTTGATAACTTCCTATTTGACTTGTCGTAAGGTTTTTTTATACTATTGGTTTGGCTTTGAGCAGAGCCTAATATCATATTTATACTCATACATTCTCCTAATATCTTATAATTATTTTTTTAATTTGTTGTACTTAATTTTCAAATCAGCTTCCTCATCTAGAAGTGTATTTTTTTCTCTTTGTAAGATTTTTTTCTACTTAGCTCCTCACAATAACTTATATTATCCATATGTCTATTATATTCTCTTCCAAATATATAATATAACTGTTCTTTTTAATCTATGACTTCGATATTGTTCTTTATTGTTTAGTTCCTCTAATCTTTCGAGTTTTTTTAACTTCTTTTTATTATCATCTAGCTGTTCTTCTAACAGTCTCCTTTTAATATACTCTTCTTTATTATCCATTAATTAATCCTCACAGTAATTAATAACTAGGGTAAATATTTAGGCTGTAATTCTTTACTCAAGGCATTATCCATAGCTTCAAATTCTGCGGCAAGGCTATGTATATTATTACACATATTTTGAATTACTTGTTGAAGCTCTTGGCCAGTAGCTAGTGCTAAATCAGCACTACTTTGAGCTTTAGTATTTCCGGCTACTGTAGTTTCTGAATCTTTTGTAACAGATCTAACATTACTTAAACTACTGCTAGCACCTATTAGTTGAGTTGCCGCTCCTGAAGCTTGTTCTTTACTACTTTGCAATAAATCCATATTAGCTCCTTTTTATCTTTTTACTTTTTTTATATTATACTATATATTATACTATTTATCAAAAATTTAATTTTATTTTTTTCACATCTAAAATTAAATCTATGTTTTATTATCTATCTGATATATAAACAAAGAAAAGGGTACAAATTAAAATTTATACCTTTTTCTTTTAATTTAAATAATAACTCAAAATATACTATTTATTTTCTTCTTTTTCTTGTTCTTCTTTTGCAATTTTTTTACTAAGTGTTCATATTCTTCTTTGAAAAAAATAGTTTTTTTCATCTTTCAGGATTTTTTTAATACTAATTCTGGGAATTCTCGTATAAACTCTCTATCTGTTTCGTCCTGATCATTTTGTTGGCCAACTTCCCTGTTTCTGCGTATATTTTCACTTCATAAGCATCTCTATCTGATTTAAATGCTTTTTCCATTAGTTCTTTTTGTTATTGGGTAGCATACATCCCCCAATGATACGCCTCCACTTTCTTTTTTTCAAATGATATTTCATATTTTCCGTCTTCTTCATATATTATAAATTGGTTTCCAACATGTTTTTTTTATATTTGTTTTATTATAATTCTCTAACTCATATTCTTTTGGCCATCTTTTTATTCTCTAAATAAAACATTACCTCTAATGCATCTTTATCTGATTTTTCTTGATTTTTTTCTGCCAAACTTTCAGTTACATTATACCCAAAAATACTTTTTCCCCTATCCCATATAATTCGATATTCATCTCCATTTTTTTACGATATCATGATTCTTATATTTCTCTATTTCTATCATCTTTTCAATACTCCTCCATACACTTTTTTTATATATTATCTGGAGCTAGTTGATTTATTACTGCCTCAGGTATTACAGCTTTTTCTTGTTCTTCTTTTTGCAATTTTTCACTAAGTGTTCATATTCTTCTTTGGAAAAATAGTTTTTTTACATCTTTCAGGGTTTTTTTAATACTAATTCTGGGAATTCTCGTATAAACTCTCTATCTGTTTCATCCTGATCATTTGTTGGCCAACTTCCTGTTTCCGCATATATTATCACTTCATAAGCATCCCTGTCTGATTTAAATGCTTTTTCCATTAATTCTTTTGTTATTGGATAATATACTTCTCCTATTCCTACTCCCCTATCTCTTTTTTCAACACCTATCTCATATTTTCCGTTTTCTTCATAAATTGTAAAAATCACTTCCTACATATGTCTTAACATTAGTTTTTATTATAATTTTTTTAATTCACCTTCCTTTGGCCATCTATTGTTTTCTAAATAAAACATTACCTCTAAAGCATCTTTATCTGATTTTCTTGATTTCTCTGCCAAGCTTTTCATAACTTCGTAACTAAAAAACTCTTTCCCTCTAAACCATGCAATAGTATATTCATTATCATCTATTATAATATTATGATTTTTTTATAGTTTTCTATTTCTCTCATTGCTATTTCAATACTCCTTTGTATACATTTCTATCTGTATAGTTACATTTGTATAATTGATTTATTATCACACTTCTGATGTAAAAGCATATGACTATATCCTATTTCTATTTAACACAATCAGTATCTTCTATATACCCTGTTTGAATATCTATTATACTTCGTCTACCGTAAAAAGTCAGTAGCATAAATCTTACTTTTTATCTTTTGAAATAGACATATTTTCGTAAGGTAATTTATCGGGAACTGTTTTATTAGTTTCAACTCTCCATATTATGTTATCATCAGCAGATAATAAATATATATTATCTATCATCGTCTCTGAAAAAGGAATAGCTAACAAAATTACTCTTCCCATTCTTGTTTTTTTATTTCAGTTCTTATTTTTATAATTTAATAATAATTTTTCGTAAATATTTTTTTATCGTAACAATCTTTCATTTTTATAATCACCTATGAGTTATTCCATTAAATTAAATTATTTTTTTCACTTTATTTAGAAATAGAAGATATGACTTAAACGGAAAGCTAAAACTTATCTTTTTCTTTTTAAAGAATAACTTTAAACTAGCATTATTTATTTTCTTCTTTTTCTTTTTGTTTTTTTATTTCCTTTCCTAAAGACACTAAGTGATTAAATTCTTCTTCTGAAAAATAGTTTTTTTATTTTTCTTCATAATCATAAAAATATAAATTCTGGACGTTTTCTTAAAAAAACTCTCTTGTAGATTTATTTGGATCATCTGACGGCCAAACCCCAGATTCAACATAACTTATGACCTTATTCGCATCTTCAGAGGATTTAAGTGCTTTTTTTCTTTGAGTTCTTTAGTTATAGGATAGCATACTGGTCTTATAGTCGCTCCACCACAATCTTTTGGTATTTCTATTTCATAGTTGCCATTATCTTCATAAATTAAAAATCCATCTCCTACATATGTCTTAACATCTGTTTTATTATAGTTTTCTAATTCTCCTTCTTTTTGGCCATCTTTTATTCTCTAAATAAAACATTACCTCTAATGCATCTTTATCCGATTTTCTTGATTTTTTTCCGCCAACTCCTTTTTTTACGTCATAACTAAATTGTTCTTTACCTCTAAACCAAAAATATACTATATTCATTACCATCTATCATTATACCGTGGTATTTATATTTTTCCATTTTTATCAATTTTTTTAACACTCCTTCAAATACTTTTTCAACTGTATATTCTCCTGATGCAAACTGATTTACTACTACTTCAGTTACTCTCCTAGTCTCTTTTAATTTGCTCTTATTATACTATTATTGAGTAATTATGACAATAAGGTTGTAACTAAAGCAAAGTTACAACCTTATTTTTAATCTTCTCTTAACACTTCTTTGTCTAAGGGTATTCCAAATGTTTTCTTTTGTGCATCTGTCATTCGCCAAATTAAATATTCATCTAATACTTCTAACGATTTTTTTATGTCCTCACTACTATCATTAAAAGATATTCTACTTTCAGCTATCGCATAAGGGACTAGTGATCTAAGATTATAATAGTCTCCAATATTTACCGCATATGACATAACTCCACCATATTCTAAATTGACTATAGAAATTTTTTTATTTCCCAACTTTTTATAAACTAAATATCTTATATGCGGATAAATACCTACCTCAGTGTTATAATCTGATTCAAATGCTCTTAATTTTACATTTTTATCTCCAAAAATAATCTTTAACTTCTTTTGATGCTAATCTTAAAGTTTTTTTAATCTGTTCCTGGTCTAGCATACCATAGTCCTCCTGTACTTTCTTTATCAATAATATATTTATTATTTTAAAAAAACTCATCTTTCTCTATTGTTAGTCTTCCCATATTGTCTTTTTGAATATGAGCTATTACTATACCTCTTCCAGTCCGTTAGTACAGTATCTAATAGTTTATCAGACTTTTTCTTGTAGGTATTCTTTTGAAATATTGTATTTTTTTCTAGTAGTTCTTTTCTTTGCTTTTTGTTTGTCATCAGTACTAGGAATATTTCTACCACGGAAACTAACATAATTAATTAATTTTCGAGTATCTACCTCATATCTATAATTTATATCTAAGTATACGTCTTCAGAGATATAACTAGAAGAAATTATTGAGATACTTTTTCTATCTAAGTTATTCACTAATGAAATTTCTACTTTATCTTTATCTGTATTATTTTTTTATAATTTAGAACTCTAATACTTTGTTCTGTTTGATGTCTAGTTAAAGGTACTATTTGAGGCATATTATCTATAGCACTAAGTGGTAATATATTAAAATACGAATTATACATTTCTTCAAATGCATTTCTATTATTTACTTTATAATAGCTATAAAAACTTCCTATCAGAATCGCTATTATCGCTATAAATATACCGCATCGTTTTCTTATTTTCTTTTTGCGAACTTTTTATTTTTTTCTTTCGCAAGTACCTCTAAACGATTTATTTCTTCTTCAGAAAAACATATTTCTTTTTTTCTCTGAAACCCATAAAAATAAGCTCAGGATTCTCTCTAATTTCCTCTTTTTCTTGTTCTTTTTTTGTTTTTTTCTTTCTTTTCCTAGTGCTACTAAGTGATTAAACTCTTCTTCTGAAAATAGTTCTTTATTTAATTCAGGGTTTTTAAGAATGAATTCAGGATATTCCCTAAGGAATTCTCTATCTACCTCGTCTTGATCTTTTAAGGGCCATCGTCCTGTTTCTGCATATATTACGACTTCGTATCCATCTCTTGGTGATTTAAATGCTTTTTCTTTGAGTTCTTTAGTTATAGGATAGCATACTGGTCTTATAGCTGCTCCACCACAGTCTTTTGGTATTTCTATTTCATATTTTCCATTTTCTTCATAAATTGTAAAACCATCTCCTACATATGTCTTAACATCTGTTTTGTTATAGTTTTCTAATTCTCCTTCTTTTGGCCATCTTTTGTTCTCTAAATAAAACATTACCTCTAATGCATCTTTATCTGATTTTCTTGACTTCTCTGCCAACTCTTCCGTTACAAAATAACTAAAATGTTCTTTTCCTCTATCCCATACTATACGAAGTCCTAGCACATCATCAAATATATAGTGATACTTATATTTTTCAAATTCCATAATTACTTTAACTCCTTTTTAAACATTCGTTAAACTGTATATTTTCTGGGTATAAACTAATTTACTCACCCTTTTCCTATAACAATTTAACTATTTCTTCATACTATTAATCATAAATATGCCAACATCTATAATTGGTAGATTTGTAATTTTTTTCTAGCTCTTTTTTTATATATGGAAAAATGTGTACATCCTAGTACAACAGCTTCTACTTTAGTTTGTTCAAAAATAATTAAATAACACTTCAAAGTTAAAGTCTTTAACTATTTTCTCTGGACGATTCTCTTCTTCTATAGCTTTTTACCAGTTCTAACATAGATAACCCTAAAAACACGTAAACTTGGATTTGATACATATAGATTATTCTCAACACCTGTTAAACCGTGTGAGTTTGCTGCCATTACAGCTAAATACTTATATTCTAAACCAAGATTTCTATACATCTGCATGGGTGTTACTATTTTTTTATATTATGCTCAGTAGCTAATCTATCAAAATCTACTACTGAACTTAATGAATTACAATATATAAAGATAACTTCACAATTTTTTTCTTTTTAATTGTTCTATTATTTCTACTATTATTTTTTTCTCTTTCACTATCATTTAGTGATTGAAATGTTGTTTGTTCAACTGGATTATTAGATATAGGTACTAAGACAACATCATTATAACCATATGAATTTAATAAGTTCTCACCTAATTTAGAATCAATAGGCGTTCCAGCCATAACCGCAATTTTCATACTTGCTCCTCCATTTAATAAATTTACTTTTTATTACTATTCCTTTTCAATTATACTACAAAAATATATTTATAAAAAAAGTACATAAAAAAACAAACCTCAAGATTAACTCGAGGTTTGAATTATATATATATTATTTTATATCAATTTTTTTAGTTGGTCATCTACGTAATCAAGATGTATTTTCATTCCATCTTCTATACCGTGACGTATTAATTCAACTGATAGTTTATTTTCGATTTGGCTTTGGATAAATCGTTTAAGTGGACGAGCACCAAATTTCATATCGAATCCTGCAGTTGCTACCCAAGCAGAAACTTTTTTTCATCATATGTTAATTCAATATTTCTACTTGCAACACGTCTTACTAATTCATCAAGAAGTTTATTAGCAATTCCTTTAATATTATCTTCAGTTAATGGTTTGAAGATAATTATGTCATCCATACGGTTAAGTATTTCTGGTTTGAAGTAACCGTAAAGTTGGTTAGTAACATTTTTACGAGTTTCTTCAGAAATAACACCGTCTTTTACTTCTTCTAATAATTCTAATGAACCAATGTTAGAAGTCATTATGATAATTGTATTTTTTTGAAGTCTACTACTACACCTTTAGAGTCAGTTAAAGTACCTTCATCTAATAGTTGTAATAAGATGTTAAATACATCTGGATGAGCTTTTTCTATTTCGTCCATTAAGATAATACTATATGGATTACGTCTTACACTTTCAGTAAGTTGTCCACCTTCTTCATAACCAATGTATCCTGGAGGGGCACCGATTAAGCGGCTGACTGAGTGTTTTTCCATATATTCACTCATATCTATTCTAACGATATTGCGTTCATCATCAAATAAGTTAAGAGCTAAAGCTTTAGCAAGCTCAGTTTTACCTACACCAGTAGGTCCTAAGAATAGGAAGCTACCGATTGGTCTATTTGGATCAGCAATACCAGCACGAGAACGTAATATTGCATTAGTTACACTCTCAACAGCTTCATCTTGACCTATTACTTTTTCATGAATAGTATCAGCTAAGTTAAGAAGTTTTTCTTTTTCTGTTTCTACTAATCTAGTAACTGGGATACCTGTCATTTGACTTACGATAAAGCCAATTTCATCTTCAGTTACTTCTTGTTTTAATAATTTATAATCTTCATGTTTAGATTTTTCTTCTAATTCTTCTAACTCACGTTGTAATTTTGGTAAAGTTGAGTATTGTAATTCTGAAGCTTTTTTCTAAGTTATAATTATTTTTGAGCTTGTTCTAATTCTAATTTAACTCTATCGATTTTTTTCACGAAGATCTTTTTACCGCAGATAATTTTTTTCTTTTTCACTATCTACTTGCAATTGAAGTTTATTTTGTTCTTCTTTTAGATTTGCTAATTCTTCTTTTAAGTTTTCTAAACGACGTTGTGATACTTCGTCATCTTCACTACTTAAAGCTTTTTCTTCGATTTCAAGTTGCATTACTTTACGATTGATTGTATCTAACTCTGCTGGGTTAGATGAGTTTTCAGTTTTTATAGTAGCACAAGCTTGGTCGATTAAGTCTATAGCTTTGTCTGGTAAGAATCTGTCAGTAATATATCTGTTAGATAATTCTGCAGCTTCTACAATAGCACGGTCAGAAATTTTAACACCGTGATAAACTTCGAATCTTTCTTTAAGACCACGTAGGATAGATATTGTGTCTTCTACAGTTGGTTCTTTAACTAGAACTTTTTGGAAACGACGTTCTAACGCAGAGTCTTTTTCGATATATTGACGATATTCATTAAGTGTTGTAGCTCCGATACAGTGTAGTTCACCACGAGCAAGCATTGGTTTTAAGATGTTACCTGCGTCCATTGCACCGTCAGTTTTACCTGCACCAACTAACATGTGGATTTCGTCAATAAATAGTATTATTTTACCTTCTTGTTCTTTAACTTCTTTTAATACAGCTTTTAATCTTTCTTCGAATTCACCACGATATTTAGCACCTGCAACTAAACTAGTAAGATCTAATTCGAATACTGTTTTGTCTTTTAAGCTCTCTGGTACGTCACCACGAACGATACGTTGAGCTAAAGCTTCAACAATCGCAGTTTTACCTACACCAGGTTCCCCGATTAATACTGGGTTATTTTTTGTTTTTCTAGATAATATTCTAATTACATTTCTTATTTCTTCATCACGACCAATTACTGGATCGATTTTACCACTACGTGCAGCTTCTACTAAGTCACGTCCGTATTTTTCTAATACTTCGTAGTTGTTTTCTGGATTTTCATTCATAACTTTCTTACCTCCTCTTATACCATCGATAACTTCAGTTACTTGTTTAAGTGTAGCAACTTTATCGACATATTTTTTTTACTATACTATTTTTTTACATAACTTGCTAGAACAATATGTTCACAAGATATAAATTTATCTTCATATTTATCTTTATATTTGTTAGCTTCTACTAATAAGGCATTTAAATCATTACTAAGGTAGCTAGCATAATTTATATTATCGCCTTCTACACCACTTACTTTTAGATATTTCGTGATTTAACTCACGAAGTAAGTTTTCCTTATCAATATTAATTCTTCCTAAAAATATCACTATATAAGTTACTACCAGTAAGTCTCGCTTTTATAAACATCTCACTCGTAATACTTTTGACTTTTTTTCTCTGTTGCAAATTCGGAAGATTTCGCTAAGATTTCTTTCACACTATTTGTAAAACTATTAATATCCATTGTAAATCTCCTTTTTTTATTTTTTTAGTAGGTCTATGCCCGTCAAATTTATTATTTTAATGTCAAATTACCTTTTGACCTTTTTTTGACCTTAAATAAATTATAACATGTTTGACCTTTTTGACAATAGTTTTTTTAAAAAAATTTTTAAAAAAATAAAATAGCTATTATATCAATAACTATAATATATATGTTAACTTAGATTAATAGAAATACTCTAATTTTATTTAACTATATATTATTTAAAAATATACATACGTGAAAAAATTTTTTTATTAGTTTACACTGCTTTCCAAAAAAATATTAACTTAGTATATACTAAATCGTACCTGCTCCAATTGTATCTATATAAGCAATTATAGATTCTAACAAGATATAAACTTTATTATAAAAACTACCGATAATTATAATTTCATGAAAACTAAATGCAAAAACTCTTGAATCTTATTTCAATATGTTGTATTGTAAACATAGGAGGTACCTTATGACAAAAACAAAAAAATTAATCGTATAGTAGGCTCAATTGGAGCATTTATTGGGATTTTTGTATTTATTGCTTACATCCCACAAATTATTTCGAACTTACATGGTGTTAAAGCTCAGCCTTTCCAACCATTATTTGCAGCAGTTTCTTGCCTAATTTGGGTTATCTATGGTTGGACAAAAGAACCTAAAAAGACTGGATTTTTAATTATTCCTAATGCAGACAGGTGTTGTATTAGGTGGACTAACGTTCCTAACTTCTCTATAATAATAAAACTAACAATAACCATCCCTAAAAAGGATGGTTATTTTTGATTTTACATTTTATCCCTTAAATTAATATAAGCACCGTCTATATACTATAGCGTACATAAACAGTGCTTATATTTTTTTTGTCTTAATTATTTTTTTATTAACAAATCCATTTTTTTCTAATAATTCTTTTTGTTACAGCTTCTATTCCTGAAGGTTTAGCATAGAAGTCTGCGAATTTCTTAGTCCATGTTTTTAGTTTCACGAGCTTCTGCAAAGTCTATCATAGTTTGACGATATGCTTTTAATACTTCTTCATTAGATTTTGGAAACTCATTGTATCCAACGTTAGCTTCGTGTGGTAGTCTTGGTTTAACTTTTTCTGTAGATTTTTCTTCATCAATTACACCAATACTTAATCCACATAAGAACAATGCATTTTCTGGAATATTTAATAATTCAGAAATACCTTTAGCAAATCCTCTCACTCCACCACAAAATACTATACCATATCCTAATGATTCAGCAGCTAAAGCGGCATTTTGCATCGCAATACCAACATCCATAGAACCGATTAATAGAGGTTCATACTGATTAGAAATATCAAACTCTCCACCTTCAATATCAAATGATAATTTAATATTGCTGTAGTCTAAGCAGTAAATTAAGAATGCTGCAGAACTTTCAATGTGAGCTGCATTACCTGGAGCTTGTTCTCTAATTAAATCAGCAATTTTTTGTTTTGTTTCCCCTGTTGTAGCAATAATGCTATAGTGTTGACCATTCATCCAGCTAGATGCTTGTTTAGAACATTCAATAATTTGATCTAAATGTTCCTTTGGTAGTTCATTACCTTTTACAAAACTTCTTCTTGTACGATGGTTCATCATTGTTTCTATTACTTTGTTCATACTTTACCTCCATGGTTAAATGAATTATTTGTTGTGTTGATAGTTATATTATAACTCTAAAAAGGAAGGTTGAAAAAGGGAAATAATGTTTACTTTATATAATTCTCCTAATCTTTTTTTGAAAGAATACGATATCCATTCCATCTTTAATATGCTCTATCTTATCTATTCTTCTATAACCTAATTTCTCATATAAATAGATATTACCTTTTTTTCTTGTAGAATAGTATCTAATTCCCAATGACTAGAACCATATAATTGTTCCAATTCTTTTTATAGCTAACTGAGCCAATCCTTTATTTCTATATGAGGGCATAATCCATAAAGGAGCGATTCTTTTCCTACTTCCATCTTCTTTATCAATAACTCTTACTACCCCAACCTTGTTGTCATCTTTTACAATAAAGAAATACTTTTGTCCATGATTGATTATATTTATTCAATATATTTTCATAACTTTCAGTTGCTGGGCTCATATCATAATCTTTATATTTTTCTAATAAATCTTTAAATGCTTCAATTTGCATTTCCCATATTTCTTTCATGTCAGATTCAGTTGCTTTCAATAATACTATGCTCATTCTTTTTTTCCTCAAACTTCCAAATTCATCTTCTTTAGAAAATACGTTATAAAAATAAATATATTTTTAAAGAATAAGAACTAACAAAAAAATAATCACTATCATCAGTATTTTCGGCAATTTTTTTAGATGTTTATTATTATTTGATTTTTTTGTTAGTTGCTATTTCTTTTATATCTAATATCTTATTTTTTTGCAACCCATCCTATTGCATCTTCTGGAGGATTATTTTCATCAATCCAAATAAACTCAATTCCAATTTCTTCTATATTTTTTTGTATTTCGTAAATCTAATTGCATTTATATGTAATTCAGCTAATCGTTCTGCTGTTAGTAATTCCCTTTCTTTTAATTGAAATACACCTCTTAATAACCATTCACCTAGAATATCTTGTCTATCAATTGATTGAATAGCCTTTCCAGAATCCTGATTAATATATGCATCTATAACATTTCCTGAAGATATAAACTTAAGTTTAAATGTTCTATCTTCCTTTGGTAAAAATTAATGATGATTTTCCTTCTACTAATTTTCCCGCATCCTTAGCAAAAAAATTTGGGAAATTCTTATGGAAATTTTTTTAGAATCCGGTATAGGAATATATACTTCTCCTACAGGTCTATATACCATTTTTTTCAATTTCATTTGTTAAATAATCATCATTTAGATTTTTCGATAAAAATTTATTAGCTTAGATCTTAGTTGCTTTTTCTCTGCCGTTTTAGTATTTTCAATCAATATTTTTTTAATATATCAATTATAAAATTGATATCCTCGATACGAAAAATTATCTCTAAGATATCTTTCTACTTTTTTTATTCTCTTTTCTCTACTACTTTTTCCCAATCTTACTTGAACCATCAAATGCATTAAAACCTGAACTTTCCTCTACTTTCCCATCTTTATTAGCTATCATCCACGATACTGTTTGTAATATTTTGCTTTTCTTCAGATTTTTCTAGAAAGTAAATGTAGATTTTCAAATATATAAAACGGGTCTTTTACATATTCTAGTTCCCATTCTTCCAATACTATATCTTTATTTTTTTAAAAATTCATATATAATTGACTATCTGCTGACGTATATTTATAAAAAGTGTTTCCCATCATTAAATTTGAAGTTTGTAGGAGTTTTTTTAATGACGTTGCCCCTTCTATTTCAATATTTTCTATATCAATCGGCAAATAATCAATTTCTCCAACATAAATTTTTAGGATTTTCTCCTTTTTTTGATGGCATTAAAACATGATAGATTGATTTAACAGTCACATCATCATATACAAATCCTTTTTAATTGCTCTTTCGAAGAAGCAATACGTTTATTTCTAAGTAATGATATTTCTTTGGCTAATTCATAATAGTAATTGTTATTTATATTATCATTTTCTTCTTTTGTTTTTTTGCATTTTGAGAATTGTCTCTTATAATGTTGAATTTATCTATCCAACCTCTTGATTGACTATCACTTTTAAATTGAGCTATTTTTTTGATCTCCAGAAGAAATTCCAAATGATTTTATTCCTACTAAGTATTTATTTTTTTCATCTAAAATTATAGAAGCATCAAACGATGTATTTGATATATCTTCACCAAATGCATTGAATGATTTTTTTGAAATACTGTTTCTTGAAATTTAGAATTAATAATAGGTGCTACAAAAATCTTCATTTTCTTCATCTTCCTTTTTTTGAGAAAAAAAGCTTCACTTAAGCTCGCAAAGTTTGTTATTAATAGTTTGTAATTCTGTTTATCTTCTTTATTTAAATTAAACCACATGACTTATCCCTTTTTATTATTAAATCTCTACTATGCTATAAAATTCTAAGTTCCCACCCTTTTTTTACTAATTTCAGGTATTCTTCACTAGTTAAAATAGGTAATTTAATATCATAATTTTTTTATACAATTCTTAGCTTGTTCAAGGGTTTCAACTACTTCTTTAACGTATGATTCTCCTTCAAAACGACTTTTGCATTTTTTTGTATATATTATAGAATATCCAGAGAACATTTTTGATTCATTTCTTTGTATGTATACTCCATCTAATGCTAAAGAAATATTTTTCAGCAATTCTAGTAATCACTGGTACTACTACACTATTCCCAGCTTGTTTATATAACTGACCATTAGAAACGTCCTCAGGTAGTTTATAATCTTTAGGATATCCTTGAACATTAAAAGTTTCTTTTTGGAGTTAATTTTCTTATTTCTCCTGATGTTGTACATATTAACGGAACATTATGACCACCAGTTCCCATATTAGCTGTTAGCGCAGGGAACTACTCCACTTTTTATTTTTCTCTAACATACTGTCTTCTCCATTGATATACTGTATTCTGACTAGTTATTTCATCTTTCAATTTATCATAAAATGGTTGTTTCCCATCTCTATAATAATATATTTCTTTTTTTCTTTTACATCAAAAATCAATAATATCTGACAATTTTGTTTCCAATTTAATCTCATTTGGAAATTCAAATTTATCATAGGATTCTTTTTCTAAAAAAACCAACTATATATATACGTTCTCTATTTTTGAGGTATATTCCCATAATCTTTCCCATTTAATACTTTCCATTTTATATAATAGTTATTTTCAGTTAAAAGCTTCTTTTTATAACTTTAAAAGTATTACCATGGTCATGAGTAACCATGTTTTTTTACATTTTCTAAGAAAAATAGCTCTAGGTTTCTTGTTTTTTTATTATTCTTAACAATTCAAAAAAACAAATCGCCTCTCTCATCCTCAAACCCTTTTTCTATAACCAGCTATGCTAAATGCTTGACACGGGAATCCTCCCACAATAACATCTAACTTTTCTTCCTTTATTTCTTCTGGTTTTACTTCATGAATATCTCTAGGATCTAGAAAAAAACATTAGGAAAAATTTAATTTATATGTTATTCTAGCATTTTTTTATCTATTTCATTGGCATACACCACTCTGAACTTATTAGTTTTTTTCAAAACCTAATTCAATTCCACCAACTCCGCTAAAAAAAGCGGCAACATTATATCTTGTAGAACTTACAGAATTTGTCATGTATAACTACTCCTTTAAAAAAATTTATTAACACTTTATTATAACATAAAAATTATAGATAATGTTTTTTTATAGCGTTTATTTTTTTAATTTAATATGATACTTAAATCTTAATCTAAATATATGCAAATAATTAACTTAGTAGTTACAGAAAATTTATCCACGCAATCAAATATGCAGTAGTTATGCAAATAGTTACTAGTATAATCAAAAATAAATTAAATATTAAAAATACTTATTCTAAAAAAATTAATAACCCTTGAAAAAGCTAACAATTATATTAAATAACACCCAAAAAGTTTTTTTAAAAAAATTATTTTAATGATAAATATTGATTAATCAAATTAGACGATACTTGAATAGCAATTTGAGAAAAAAAGCGGAAACCGATTTAATTTTTTTAATTCACTGGCTACTTTTTAGAAACACTCCAAACTTTGTTTGAACGAATAGTATCTAAAAATTGATGCCCTTCCCAAGTTATATTATTAAATTTATAAATATACACTTTGTTTGAAGCATATTGAATCGTAACATCAATATAATCTGCTTCTTTTTAATCTTTTTAAGATGATAGATTAACTCTTCAATATTATATCCATATTTCTTAATAAACTTATCTAATTCTGATTGAGATAAAGAACTGTTGTATTTTTTTGATTTTTCTGCTTTTTAGCAATAGATTTCTAATTAAATTATAATTTAATTTCATATAATTTTTTTCCTCTTATATGTATATTTATACTATGAATTTATTTTGACTTATCTGATGAAAGAAAAAAATGAGTGTATAATAAAAACTGCATTAATTAAAAGATGATAAACCTTATCATCAGAATAAAATTGAATCATCAAGACTAAAATTGATAGTAAAAAAATTTAAATAACGATTCAAAATAATCTTACGTATACTTTCCATATCCAATATAGAATTATTAATAATCTCATTATTTTCTTTAAAAATACTCATCAAATTCTATTTCAATTTCTTCTTGAACTTTTTTTCTGGCATATGGGGTTTAGAAACTAGTATTACATCTTCTATCTTTGGAAGTTCAAGAGTTATTGATTCCAATGGAATTTTTATATTATCATATTTCAAAGCTTCAGAAATCATTTTATTATAGCTACGCATAGAAAAGGAAAAAAACCACTTGATTTTTTTGGATTGCCTTTACAGTTGATGAGAATGAATTAAAAGGGTACTCATTTACTCTTTTTATAGCTAAATTTAGTGTATCACTTAACGATTGTTGATTTTTTTAGATTTTCTGCTAATGAAATAAAACTTGATTTTTTTGGAATGCTTTTTACTGTAGAAGAAAGCGAATTTAAAGGATGCTCATTTACTCTTCTTATGGCTAAGTTTAGTGTATCACTCAACCTCTGTTGATTTCTTAGATTATCCACTAATAAAAAAATTACTCGATTTTTTTCAATTGCTGTTACCGTAGATGAGAGCGAATTTAAAGGATACTCATTTATTCTTTTTTTATCCCTAAGTTTAGCGAATCACTTAACCACTGTTGTTTTTTTAAACTTTCTGCTAACATATTAAATAAGTTCTTTTTTTATTATTATATTCATTACTTAATTCTTCTATCATTTGTTTAGCTGAGTTAAGTGAAGAAGTATATATTTTCTGATTAATATTCATTTGTCACCTCGTTTTTTTAAAAATTTTATTCTCAATAAAAACATATAAAAAATTTTCCGGGAAATATTCAGATATATTATATCATAAAAGGTTAAAAAAAGGTCAAAGGAATATTAACAATAATTTATTAGTAGTTTAAATTCATAAAAATTTATTTTACACTTAAAAAATATTCAAATATCATTCATTAGCTATAATATTTCAAATAATCTTTATTTACTTTTTAGTACCTCTTCTGAAACTTTCTATTATATATTATTTTTAAAGAATTAGTTATCTTACAATGTACTCTAAACCGTAATATTATTACTATTGTATCTCGCTTTATATACAAATTTACATTAGTTATTAAATTTTTATTTTCTAAATGCTATCTATTTATTATACCTAAAAGCTCCATATTTATGTTATAATAATTATAGGGATATCATAAATTATTTTAAATATAATCTTCAAAGTATTATTCTATAGCAAGAAGACTTAGTTCCCCATTTAAACTAAGTCCTCTTTTTTTATTCTTTTTATCTTTTTTTACTTTTTTTATAACTATAAATAATCTTTTTCTACTATAATTTCAGAATAGCTACTATTTCTTCTCCGTCTTTTTCATCAGTTTCCACAAAAACCTACCGACTGATAAAGTTGTCGTGCTACATAATTATCACTTTCATAAGATAACCAACAATATTTTGCTATTCCACAAGGAAAAGTATTGATAAATTCCAAAAGCTAACTCGATAGCTTTTTTTACCAAATCCCTTCCCTTGAAATTTTTTTATCTATCATAAAACGCCATATATTATAATTCCCTTTAGTAATCTTAGGAGCATCTGCATCATCTGAATTAACATCAAAACCTATCATTAAAAAAAGCCAACAGGTGCGTCATCATTATAAATACCAAATGTAAATACATGACCATTTTCAACAATTGCTAAATACGCTTCTATAATACTAATATTATTTGGAGCTATGAAACTTTTTCTGATTATCAAAAAACCTCTAATTTCAAAAATCTCTCCTACATTTTTTTCTATTAATCTTTTTTTAATTTAAGCATGATTTATTCCCCATTTAATTTTTTTACTCTAGATTAATTGCACTCAACGAATTACTACTTCATAAACTTAACTATTTTCCCTTCTTCTTTGTATACCTTCACTGCTATTTTGACTCTTTCAAAGTCTCGTTTTAAACTATATGAATATATATCTCTAAATAATCTATAACCTAGTTTTTTTATTTACCGCAAAGGTAAGATTATATATTTCAAGTAATTCCATAGAGTCGAAGTTTTCGTGTGCTTTTATTACATCTACTAGTATATCATCACTATGTTCTCTAACTGCTTTTTCTAATCTATCATTACGAAACTCTGATTTTTTTCAATAGCGTATTTAAATCTTTCACGAGACACTTTTTGAAAAAAATCACTTATTAGTGTTTCGTAGTCTAAATCATCGAATAGTTCATATCCTAATTTTTTTCATTTATTTCTTTTTGCTATTGCTATGAGTTCTTCTTCACTTACACCTCGTAAGTCCCATACACTTTTCGTAACTGGATCCAACACTTCACTATTTTCACCTTGGATTGCTTTTTTTAATAATTCTTCTTTCATAATGTCTCCTTTTTTTAGATAAAAAAACATATTTATACCTTTTTGGATTGCTTTTTTTAATAATTCCTCTTTCATAATATCTCCTTTTTTTAGATAAAAAAATTATCTATATCATCTTAATAATCACTCCTATAATTATATATTATTATACTTGCACTAGCAATATTTCTTTATTAATTATTTCTTATCTATCTAATCTTGACACTCTTTTTTTATTTTGTTTTATAATTAATTTGTAAAGTTATAACTTGACAATATTTAGAAAGGAGGTCTAATATGTTTTCGAAAGATAGATTACAGGCTCTTAGAAAAAAATATAATATATCGCAAACAGCTATTGCCGAGCACCTTGGTGTTACTCGTTCAGCATATAATGGTTGGGAAAAAGGAAAAATTCGTACCTAATAAAAAGAATTTAGAAGAGTTAGCCGATTATTTTAATGTTGAGACTAGTTATTTTTGAATCTGAGTACGAAATAGTCAACAGATACTTACAACTAAATGATATTAACAAGCAAAAAAACTTCTAAAAAGTAGCCAATGAGCTATATTTTTCTCAGTTATATAAATATCGTGTCCATGCGAAATTATCTGCTGGTCTAGGTAACTACTATGATGAGAATTATGAATTCGATACTGTTTATTTCAATAATGAGTATGACTATGATATTGCTTCTTGGATAGATGGGGATTCTATGGAACCTAAGTATCATAACGGTAATGTAGCTCTTATTAAGAAAAACCGGTTTTTGACTATGATGGTTTAATATATGCCGTAGTGTACAATGAAGAAACTTATATTAAAAAAGTCTATATCGAAGAAGATAAAGTACGCTTAGTATCATTAAATGATAAATATGATGATATTGTCGCCCCTATCGATGAAGTAAGAATAGTAGGATTAGTCACTAAGAGCTTTTAGACCTATTAGTGAGGTGTAGCTATGGGAATTATCGATTACACATTAGAACCTCATTCTGATATTGCTTTTTATCGATATGAAATCTTTTTATGCCAGTGTTGAATGTGTAGAACGTGGATTAAATCCCTAACTACTTCACTTTGTGTTATGAGTCGTGCTGATAACTGCAATGGTTTAATTCTTGCGAGTTCACCTGTTTTTCAAAGAAGTATTCGGTAAAAAAATAATGTTGGTCGCGACTATGACTTACCTTTTTAATATTAATGATAGAACTTTTTCTTATTACAATGCTAAACGCTTTGGTATGAAAAATTACTCCTGAATATATCCAACATGTTGAATCTTGGTCGAAAAAAACACTTATAGTTCCTCCTAGAATGAACTTATATATTGAAAAGAACATTCAGATATTAAATGTTCTAAAAAACTATGTCCCTGATGAGGATATTCATCCCTACTCTATCGATGAAGGTTTTATCGATTTAACACAATCACTAAACTATTTTGTAAAAGATACTACTAAGTCTAGACGTGAAAAGTTAGATATTATTTGTGCAAAGATTCAGCGTGATATTTGGAAAAAAACGGGTGTTTTCTCTACTATTGGTATGAGTAATGCTAATCCACTACTTGCTAAATTAGCACTTGATAATGAAGCTAAAAAGACTAATACTATGCGAGCTAATTGGTCTTATGAAGATGTCGAAACTAAGGTTTGGAATATAAAATCTCTTACTGATTTTTGGGGAATTGGTTCAAGAACTGAAAAAAGATTGAATAAATTAAAAATATATTCTATACGTGATTTAGCAAATGCTAATCCCGATATACTAAAAAAGGAATTTGGTATTATTGGCGTACAACTTTGGTTTCACGCTAATGGTGTTGATGAAAGCAAACCTTCCGTTCCGTATAAACCAAAATCAAAGGGACTTGGAAATTCACAAGTTTTTACCTAAAGACTATACTATTAAGTCACAAATAGAACTAGTATTATCAGAAATGGCCGAACAGGTAGCTATAAGATTAAGACGTGCTAGAAAGAAAAGCTAAGTCAGTACATATAACTATTAGTTATAGCCGCATAGAAGAAAAAAGACCTCTTGTTGCATCTCAAAAAATTAAACCTACTCAAAATACAAAACAACTAACAGAACACGTATTAGCACTTTTTAGAAAAAAATATACTGGTGGTGCTGTTCGTTCTATCGCTGTAAGATATGATAATTTAGTCGATGATAATATTACTATAATTTCTCTTTTTGATGATATTAAAGCTATAGAAAAAAACAAGAAAAAAATTGATAAAAACTCTTGATTCTATTCGTGATAAATACGGCTTTTTAGCCGTTCAAAAATGGTAGTATTTTTAATGGAAGGCTCTCGTGTTAAAGAGCGAAGTAAACTAGTTGGTGGTCATGCTGGTGGTATGGATGGGATATCATGATTAATAGAAGCTACTTACCCTATAAATCAGCTAGGCAATATGTTGACCGTGGTATGGCAAAATGGATGGGATTTTTTATTTCGGAACATACTACAGCTATTAATACTCAAGGTAATACTATAGATTTTTTTCTATAATAATGGATATAGCTGAAAAAAACGCTTATTATTAAATCAGCTATTTTTTTCTTTAAAGGCTTAGCATACCTATATACGACTAAACAAATAGCTCCGTTTTTTTAGGAAAAAGTAACAGACTTCCAAAAACAACTATATTTACTTCACAACAAAAAGATACTATTATTCAAATAGACATAAAAAGACATATTAAAAGTTTCAATCGCAGAGGAATTAGACTATGAATAAATTAAATCAACACGAAGTCCAGTTTGATTATTTCAGTAGTAACTATGATAAATTTGAAAAAAAGATTTCTATAAATATTCTGCTTTAAACATTCCTTTAACATTTCTAACTGATGATATTTTTAAGTTTAATGATGAATAACAATAGTAACTTTTTCAGATTAGTCATGAATAAATCAAAAAGATAAAAGAGATCATTACTTTTTCTTTAGAGTAAATACTCCAAAAGAAAAATAATACCGTAAGGATCTTTCAATATATTGGACATAAATATCAACTACAAAAAAATAAAAATGTGCATCTTAAATTTTAGTGAAAACTAATTTTATAAGGTGCACTTTTTTTACTAAGTATACTATGTTCCCCGATCAACAGAAATAATTCCTTAACATTAAAAAAATAATAGTAATTCGGTTAATGCTTATGAAACATAAAAAAAGACTCAATACTAATAAATTAACAAATATAAATAAAATATTAGATATTATTAAAACTAAAAAAATATTTTTTTAAAAGAACATATGATACCTTCTCTCCAATTAATAAATTCTTTTCGTTACTAATCTAAAAGTACCTTATTATAATAATCAATGATTACTTGCAATTAAAGACCTTCCCTAGCTTTAAAAACCGTAAAAGTATTCAATTTCAATACCTTCTTCATGTACACAAATTGCATGACATCCACCTATATAATTTCGAACAGGTGCCCAGGTTCCTTGCTTTCCACTAATTAAATCAATACAACATCTGAAAAATAATCTGCTTTTTCATTTATCTTAATATTATCTTCAAAAAGTTCAAATAATGGAAACCAATCATATATAGCCCTACATGAATCAAAGGTGAAAAATATCAACATTCATTATGGTGTCTTTTTGCTTGATAAAAGAACCTTTCATGTTGTAAGTAATTTATGTGCATAGGATATCCTACTTGGTATAAAGAAAATTGAATTAACATGTTTATAAATGTAATATCACAAAAAGTAATCATTAAATACTTCTATTAAATTATAGGTACTGTTAATATTTTTTTATAAAAGATTCTGTTAAAAATTTCACTGTTTATTTCATCCAAATATTTCATCAGGTCATACCATATTTTTTTATAGAATCTGCTCTAGTTCTTATAGTCCCTGATTCTTTAACTTCATACATCGTCGCCTTAACCTTCCATGAATTTGTCAAATTTTGTACAAAATACTTTCCAAGTTCTTCACTCATTTCAGTGTCTATTTGAAAATTCTTCTTTATAATTTTATTACTGATTAAATCATTTTTAAAAATTCTATAAGATGGAGCGACAATGTTTGCATAAAAAAATAGGATACGTTGTACAAAAATGCAGAATAAGCACCATCAAAATTATTCTTAATCACTTTAACTAAATTTTCTTTATTATCAAGGTTTTTCAGCACCAAGTGCTTCAAAAACAATTAGTTCTACCCAGAACAGCAGACTCCGGAAGATTTTTGTTTTTGCAATAAATGAGCTTAATATTTCTAAATAATCATTTTTCATTCTTAATTTTATCTTCATCAGAAGGCACAGCATTGTTAGTAATCAATATTCCAATATCACTAAGCATTCCATAGTCAAAAAAACATAATGTATTGTTGAAACATTATCAAGAGAAAAATAAACTTTGAGTAAAAATCAAGATAAATAATATCAAATCTATGATTAGGAAAAAGTTTCATAAAAATTCTTTGAATTTTAATCTATATACCTTCAAACTCGGATACTTGGTCTTAGCATTTTTAACTGCTTCCTCATATAAATTTTTATTTTGTTCTATTGCCCAAACATTCTCTATTTTTTTATACCATACCTTAACATAACATCCAAGTCATTCTCAGGTTCTGGACCACAAAAAAATATAACCTTTAATTCATCAGCTTTTTTTAGTAGAGTTAACTTGATTAAGAAAAATCAGAAAAAGCCACTTATTACTGATTTATCTTCTTTAAATTTATCCGATGTGTACTTCGATTTTTTTAAGATGTATCGTCTCATTTTATGAATAATCTTTTCATTCAATATAGCACTTTTTAGACCTATTAATAGTTAATCCTTCAATAGCTTTCTTCCAAATTTTTATTCGAGCTTCTTCTTTCTTCGATTGTTTATAAGTAGTCATTTTTCACCTTTTTTTCCTATTAAATTATATTGAAATTTTTTTATTTAAATAAAGTTTTTATATTATAGCTCATTATACCTAAAGTTATACTTATTTTTCAACTTTATTATAAATTAAGTATAAAAAAATCAACTTGTTATTATGAATAACTACTACAAAATCTTAATGTCAATTATATCTATATAATTTTTTTAAAAGATACTTATCAAAATTGAAAGCCATTATTCAATTTTAAAAATAATTTTTATAAACTTATATAAAAAAATACCACAGTAAGGATTTTCAAATATATTGGAAATAAATATCAACTACAAAAAAATAAAAAAAGTGCATCTTAAATTTTAGTGAAAAACTAAATTTATAAGGTGCACTTTATTATATTTAGTATAAAATCTCTAGGATATTTAGTCCTAGAGATATTCATACATTTTAATCATATTTTATAGTTTCTTCCGCTATTGCATTTGTTAACAATTGAGAAAAAAATTAATATTATACTTTATTGCTACATCATTAGCCCACTTAGGAATAGACAATGTTTTTTTTACCAAAGTAGAACTATCTAAATACTGTTCTAAATCAACAACAACCATTGAAATAAAAGATTTTTTTCAAATACATAATAATCTTTTAATTCAGGATCATCTTTAAATGGATAATTATTCTTAATAGATAATTTATTTATATCACTTACCTCTGGTAGTTTCTCTCCATTTTCAATATAACTAGCAAGCATTATCCCTAAGTAATCAGAAGCCATACTCATAGCTTCAGGTATATCTTTTCCTTGAGTACCAGAACCATTAATATCTGGAAAATATACATTATATGATGAGATTTTTTCGCCCTCATTATTAAAATAGAAAAATCGCAGGATAGCTAATTAACATACAATCACCTCTTTATAGTGGATGAGGGTTATAATAACCCTGCATCCTTTAATATCCCCTTTTTCAGTAAATTTATTCAATTCACCTTTAGGAATTATGATTGGTCTAAACTGTCCAGGTTTTGTCATCTTTACATGAGAACCTTTGCCGTCTTTTTGTAAAATAAAGCCATGCTTTTTCAACAGTTTAACCATTTCATCTTGTGTCATCGGCATAAAAAAATAACCTCCTGACACTTTTTATATTACTACGTATTAATACGTATGTCAATAAATTTATTATACTTTTTTTATAATTAAAACCCGAAACAAAGATTTTCCTTGTTTCGGATTTATTATACAATTCATAAAAAAACCTCAGAACACTTAGAATGTTCTGAGGTTATTTCTAATTATCTTTTTCGCTATTTCTTCTAATAACATTTTTGTTAATCATTTGCGGGTTGGCTTGACCTTTAGAAGCTTTCATAATTTGCCCTACTAGGAAACCAATAGCACGGTCACGTCCGTTTTTGTAGTCTTCAATAGATTTTGGATTATTATCTAATGCTTCGTTAACCCAAGCTAATAATTGTCCACTGTCTGATACTTGTACAAGACCTTTTTCTTTAACGATCTTCTCTGCATCTCCACCATGTTCGATTAATTCAGCGAATACTTTTTTAGCGATTTTACTAGAGATAGTTCCGTCAGTGATTAATTTAATCATTCCTGCTAAACCTTCTGCAGTAAGTTTAGTTTCGCTAAGTTCTTTTTGAACTTTGTTTAAGTATGCATTCACATCTACCATTAAGTAGTTAGACGCTAATTTTGGATCAGCTCCTAATGATACAGTTTTTTCGAACATATCTGACATTTCTTTAGTTAATGTTAGTACGTGTGCATCATATGCTGGTAATCCAAGTTCTTCTTGATATCGTTTTTGACGAGCATCTGGAAGTTCTGGAATAGTTTTTCTTACTTCTTCCATCCACTCATCTGAGATAATCATAGGTACGATATCTGGCTCTGGGAAGTAACGGTAATCATCTGAACCTTCTTTAACACGCATTAGTTTTGTTGCACCTGTAGTTTCATCAAAACGACGTGTTTCTTGTTCGATTATTCCTCCAGATAGAATAACTTGTTCTTGACGTTTTTTTCTTCGTACTCTAATCCTTTTTTTAACAAAAAGTGAATGAGTTTAAGTTTTTTTAAGCTCAGTTTTTTTGTACCGAATTCATCTTGACCATATGGACGGATAGAAATGTTCGCGTCACAACGCATTGAACCTTCTTCCATTTTAACGTCAGATACTTCGATATATTGAATAATTGAGCGTAATTTTTCTAAGTAAGCATACGCTTCTTCTGGTGTTCTAATATCTGGCTCAGATACGATTTCGATAAGTGGTGTACCTTGACGGTTAAGGTCTACTAGTGAATAACCATTTTTGTGAGTTAATTTACCAGCATCTTCTTCAAGGTGAGCACGTGTAATACCGATACGTTTTGTTTCGCCATTTACTTCGATATCTATCCAACCATTTTCCCCAATTGGTTGATCAAATTGAGAGATTTGGTATGCTTTCGGGTTATCTGGATAGAAGTAGTTTTTTCTATCAAATTTTGATTCGCAAGCTACTGTCATATTAAGAGCCATAGCTGCTTTCATTCCCCACTCTACTGCTCTTTTGTTTACTACTGGAAGTACCCCAGGATATCCTAGGTCGATTACGTTAGTGTTAGTATTTGGCTCTGCACCAAAGTGAGCTGGAGATGGTGAAAATATTTTTGAATCTGTTTTTAATTCTACATGGACTTCTAGTCCAATTACTGTTTCAAAATGCATCTTGTTTCTCCTATTATAATTCTATTTTTTTATCGTGTAAGTTGTAGTGTTGTTCAAAGTTATACGCTACATCATAAAGTGTTGACTCTGCGAATGGTTTTGCAATAATTTGCATACCGATTGGACGTTTACCTTTGAATCCACATGGGATACTAATACCAGGTAAACCAGCCATATTCACTGGAATTGTTAATATATCATTTGCGTACATAGTTACTGGATCATCGATTTCTTCTCCAATGTTAAATGCTACTGTTGGAGCAGTTGGTCCAATAATTACATCGTATTCTTCAAATACTCTATCGAAGTCTTGTTTAATTAATGTACGAACTTGTTGTGCTTTTTTGTAGTATGCATCGTAGTATCCTGAAGATAATACGTAAGTTCCTAACATAATACGACGTTTAACCTCAGCTCCAAATCCTTCTCCACGAGTTTTTTTGTAGATTTCTTCTAAATTTGTTGCGTTTGGACTTCTATATCCGTAACGAATTCCATCAAAACGTGAAAGGTTTGAACTTGCTTCAGCAGACGCTATTACGTAGTATGTAGAAATAACATGTTCTGTACTTGGAAGGCTTACTTCTTCTACGATAGCTCCTTGACTTTCTAAGTATTTTACTCCATCAAGAACTGCTTTTTTAACATCTTCATCGATACCTGCATCAAAGTACTCTTTAGGAAGAGCAATTTTCTTACCTTTGATATCACCAGTAATAATCTTACTGAATTCTGGTACTTCTATAGGAGCACTAGTCATATCATGTGCATCTACACCTGAAATGATTTCTAATACACGCGCATTATCTTTTACTGTACGTGTCATTGGTCCGATTTGGTCTAATGATGAAGCGAATGCTACTAATCCAAAACGTGATACACGTCCGTAAGTAGGTTTTAATCCTACGATACCACAGTATGAAGCTGGTTGACGTACTGAACCACCAGTATCACTACCTAATGCAAAGCTTACTTGTCCAGCTGCTACAGATGTTGCTGACCCACCACTTGATCCTCCAGGTACGGCATCTAAATCATGTGGGTTACGTGTAAGTTTGTAGTAAGATGTTTCAGTAGATCCACCCATTGCGAATTCATCCATGTTTAATTTACCCATTAAAATTGGATTTTCTGCATTTAATTTATCCATTACTGTCGCACTATAGATTGGATTGAATCCTTCTAATATTTTAGAAGCACATGTAGTTTGGATATCTTTAGTTACGATATTATCTTTGATTCCCATTGGAATACCGAATAATTTCCCTTCTACATCTCCCGCTTCTTGGCGACGGTCTAATTCTTCAGCTTGTTTTAGTGCTACTTCTTCAGTTACTGTAATAAATGAACCGATTTTATCTTCAGTAGCTTTAATTCTATCTAATGATTCTTTAACAAGATCACTAGGTTTAATTTCTTTATTTTTTTAAGTTTACTTTCTAAACTTTCGATTGATTCATGTAATAAACTCATCAAATTATCTCCTTACTAATTTTATTCTATGATAGTAGGTACTTTAAATTGTCCTGCTTCAGTTTCTTTAGAGTTTTTAAGAACTTCTTCTCTATTCATACCTTCTTGAGCTACGTCTTCTCTAAATACATTAACTAAATCTAGAACGTGATAAGTTGGTTTGATATTTTCTGTATCAACACTATTTAGCTCATTAAATAAATCTACAACTTTCTCTAATTTTTTTCAATATAACCATCAACTTCATCTTCTTGGATTTCTAATCTTGAAAGATGTGCAATGTGATTTACTTGTTCTTTTGTAATAGTTGACATAAGTTCCTCCAATTTTTATATATTATTCTATTCCATACTAGTATATAACCGATTATTTATCAAGGGTTATAAAGCTTTATAATAAAAAAAGCGCCCCACATAGTTTTAAAAACTACATGGGACGAATGCTAATTTCGTGGTGCCACCCTAATTTATATCAGAATACTGATACCTCTATAAATTATATTCGGTTCTACAAGAAGTGTTGCTTATTTCAATCATTAATATTTAACCTTTCAGCCTATGGATTAAACTCTCTTCTAAAAAAACATGAAATAAAAAGTCTTCTTACTCATAATTATTTATGGTTTATTTATTTATATTATACTAAACCATTAGTATTGTCAAGGATTTTTAATAGATTTAGAGAAATTAGAAAAAGTTAAATTCAATTTTTTTCTAATGAATATATAGCTATATTAATAACATGTACCAACCCTATGCCTAATCATCTTTATTGGCTTTTAATATATTTATTATTACTAGCTTTACTACACCCTTTTTCATTTGATAATAATGTTAAAAATATTATAAGATGTTTAAGGATATCGATTACTAAAAATTTTTAATAGTTTTAGTACTTATAAATAATTTATAAATATTGTGAGGTAAAAAAATGGAAAATTGGATTGAAATTACTATTCATACTACTAATGAAGCTAGTGAAATAGTTGAATCTATTCTTTTTAGATTATGGTTCTACAGGGGTCGCTATTGAAGATCCTACTACTCTAGAAGAAAACTTACACGATGATTTTGGGACTATCGTTGAACTTAGTCCTACTGACTTCCCTGATGTTGGAGTTATTGTAAAAGGATATATAAATGAACTTAACTTTGATGATGAGACTTTTACTCGTTTTAAAGGTGAATTAGAACAACTAGGACAAAATATTAACATTGGAGAATTTTTTTCAAAAATAGAAACTACTACTATTAAAGATAGCGACTGGGAAAAATTCTTGGAAAGATTACTTCGATATTCTAAATATCGGTGAAAAGTTTGTTATAGTTCCTACATGGCGTGAATATGAGAATGAAGAAAAATAAATATGTAATCAATATTGATCCTGGTATGGCTTTTTGGTACTGGTGGACATGAAACTACTTCACTTTGTATTAAAAACTTAGAAAAATACGTAAAACCTCATGATAATATTATAGATGTTGGTTGTGGAAGTGGTATTCTTAGTATCGCTGCAAGTTATTTAACAGACGGTGAAATAAAAGCAGTTGACTTAGATAAACTAGCTGTAGATGTATCACGTGAGAACTTTGCACTTAATAACTTAGAAAATAGAATAACTGTTGAAGAAGCTAGCCTTCTTACAAAAGAAACAAAAAAATATAATGTTATCGTTGCTAATATACTAGCTCATATCATTGAATTAATGTTAGATGATGCATATAACTTACTTGAAGATGGTGGTTACTATATTACTTCTGGTATTATTAAAGATAAAAAGATGAGCTTCTTGAAAAAAATGTTAGAACGTGGATTCAAGCTAGTAGAAGAAACTTCAGATAACGAATGGTATTCATTCGTTGTAACAAAAATAAATAAAAATAAGGATAGATATATAACTTAATTGTTTATATCTATCCTTGTTTTTATATTAAATATACTGCAACTTATAAAGTAAATAACTAAATAGTGGTGGTATGAATAATAACAATGGTAATACTAAGAAAAAAATATTGCGAAAAATATAATATAACGCTTTTTAACGGTTCTTTATTATTTCTTATTCTTATTTTATTATAACCTATAGTACACATCAAAAATAGAACCATAGTTTAAGATTACCGTAAACACATCACTTAAAAAGCATACCCCATACATATTCTGTATACTTTTCAAACAATGTTAAATCACTTACTGAAGCAATAAGACCTAATATTGCAGAACCAACAGCTAATAACAAAGCCTATAGAAAGCCAAATTGCTAAAAAGTGTACAGGTTAAAACTACTTGAATTACAAGTAGTAGTTTCCATGGCATAGTTAAATTTACATTTAATCCCTTACGTTTTCTTCTATATCTCATAAAGAGTATTAATAATATAAAAAAATATAGGTACGGATATATGGCCATAATAAAAATATCAAATTCATTCTATTGTCCGTCATTACTTACTTATCCTCCCTATAAATTATTTTCTATATTATAACATACATTAATATTCGTATAAAAAGAAAAAGACTATCTTACTGATAGTCTCTTGAAGTGTTTATTTAAAAGCTGTAATAATAACTAATTTTTATTATTTCTTCGTATTATTCTATTCTTTCTATCGTTACCTACTGCACAAAAAACTATTATTATTATGTATATGATCATTGTTATAAAACTTGCTATTACGGTAAATCTCAATGCATCAGCACTACCAGCAAATGCACTAAGAAATAAACACATAAATATACATATCGGTGAAATTACTAATCCCGACAATTATAGATATTACAAGGAATTTATTCCATGGCATTTCCAAATATACATTTTTCTCCTGAAGCTTTTATAATTAAAATTGTTCCCAAAAAAATATTATAAATATAAAAAAATTGATATTATTATATAACCGTAAAAAAAGAAAAAAACCCATGATTTATCTCCTCCTTAAGAATCTCTTTTTCTTCATTATATCATATATTTATATAAAAAAAGAGATTATCTTGTGATAACCTCTCATATATATTTATTAAATAACACATATTTCCAATAAAAACTAATGGAAAATTCCTATAAAAAAATCTTCCCGGAACCACTAGCACATATGCAGCAATAATAACATATAGCCACATTAGTGGTTGTTTATTTTCCTCTACTCTTTGCTTATTCAAACCTGCTGTAGTTATTATAAGTGCTACAACATTTAAAAATAACAGTTGCAATTGAACCAAACATTGACGCATTAGCAAATAATGTACTACTTCTTGGCGCATCAGTAGTCATTATACCAACAAATACTCCCATAAACATCCAAATAGGCAAAATTGTAAAAATCTAAAACAGCTTGTACAACAAGCAACGCTGTCAAGGAATCGGTTTTACTATCCCTTTTTGATTTTTTTCTTTTTCATAAAAAAATATTATTATTAAAAAAATATTAACGGAACTAATACATGTCCTGCTAATAAAAAAATAATAGTACACATTTATCGACTAAAGCTCATTAGCATTTCCTCCTAACTATTTATTTAATTATATCATATATGTTCATTATATTTATATAAAAAGAAAATAATATAAAATTATCCTCCTTTTTTTTTATATTTTTTTATTATCAACATTTTATACTAAACTATAATAGTTTTTTTAACTCTTCTTTTTGAAACAATACTATATATAGATACCGGTCTACCAGAAGTACTATACTCAGCATCTTCACTTAACACATTCATATTAACCATATAGTTCAAATACTTTCTTATAGTTATTCTAGAAATATCTAAATCATCAGCTATTTGTTGGGTATTAAATCCTTCGTCTTTATTTAAAAGATTTTCAACAATTTTCTTTAATGTTATTTTTTTGATAATCCTTTAGGTAATTCATCAACATCTTCATGTTCTTTAGTAGTACTTAAATAATCATCTAACATTTCTTGATTAACTTTTTCTTTAGACATCAACGACTTGAAGTTTAATACTTTATTAATCGCTTGAGAAAATCTCTCATACGTAAAAGGTTTAACTAGATAATCTACTACTCCACTTGATAAAGCCGCTTCTACCGTTTGAATATCGTTAGCTGCTGTAATCATAACTACAGGATATTTCTTTAACTTAGATAAAAGACTAACCCCTTTTCCATCAGATAAATAGTTATCCAAAACTACCAAATCTGGTATATTACCTTCTAAATATAATTCTGCTTCTTTAAGTGATGACACATGGTCTAGTGTAAAATTAACTTCTTTTCTATTAAAGTATTCTTTATGTATCATAGCTACCATGGAATCATCTTCAATTATTAATACTCTCACTTTTAATCCTCCAGTACGGGTATTTCTATATTAAACTTTGTACCCTTATTTTCTTTACTGTCTACATCTATTAAGCCGTTATATTTCTTAACAATCGTTTCAACGGCCTCTAAACCGTACCCTCTATTTTCTCCTTTTGTTGAATATCCTCTCTCGAATACTCTTTCTTTATCCACTTCCTTAATTCCTGCTCCATTATCTTCTATTGAACATAATAAAACTTTTTCCTCTAGATTTAGATAAAGATAAACAATTATTTTTTTCCATCATTTTTATTTTCCAAAGTATCTATTGAATTATCTATTAGTACGCCTAATATAATTAACAATTCATTATATATTGTTTCTAAACCAGTATGTTGATATAATAATGAATCTGAATCAACCACTAACTGGATATCTTTATTTCGACTTTCACGTGCTTTTAGCAAGTAAAAATCCAGCTATTGATGGTACTTTTTATATTTTTCAGTAATATGACCTATTTTTTTCATGGTAATCTTGTTTTAAATAGGTTATATACTTCTCAACTTCTTCATAAGACTTCAACTCTATCAATCCTTGAAGAACATGTAATTTATTCATAAAATGATGACTCTGCTCACGTAAACTATCGTTATATTTTTTTCTGTACCACTTAGTTCTGTAATAAGCTGTTTCATTTCTGATTGATCACGTAATGTTACTACCGCACCATATAGTCTACCTTTATAATAAATTGGTTTCTATTCAATAATAGATCCATATTATTAATTACTATTTGTTCATCTTGACTACTCTCTCTCGTTTCTAAAATATCTCTAAATAACAAATTATAAACCTCAGTACTTAGAGTTTCATTAATTTTTATTTCATTTGATAGTTTAGCTTTTTTTAATAAATTATTTGCACTACTATTTATAATTATTATATTTTTTTGTATTTATCTATCCCAATTATTCCTTCTGAAACATGATCAGCTATTAGCTCTTTTTTTCTATATAAAGTTGTGCAATCTCCTCTGGTTCTAAATTCAGAAGAATCTTTCTCAATTTTTTTATTAAATAAAAAGATAATCCTACTGCCACTGTTAGCCCAATCATTAATGAATAGAATAAATTTTTTTCTGTGCTTCTAAGATTTGATTTTCTACTGTTCTTTTTAGTATATCCTACACAGACAACTCCTATATTATTACCATTTTCATCTTTTAGAGCTGTAAAAAATCTGACCCCTTCTCCTAGTGGACCAGTTTGTTTACTGTAATGATCTCCTTGAGTAAATGTTGCTTCAATATCTTCAATACTCGAGAACTTAGAGCCTATCAATTCTTCTTTCGGATGAGAATACCTAACAAAATCTTTATCAGTTACTACTATAAAATCCGTTCGTGTTTCTTCCATCGCAGCTAATGTAAAATGTTGAATGAACTTTTCTTGATTTTTATTTTTGACAGCTTCTTGAATACTCTTATCCATCGCAATTAATCGTGCTGTAGAACTAATTTTTTGACGAATAATCTCTTCTTCACGATCTTTTATATATCCTCTCATAAAAACTGTTGTTACTAATAATGAGATTGTTACTAACCCCATCATAAATATAATAAGTTTTACTAATGTACTTCTCCACTTTTTCAAAGTACCCTCAACTCCTTATATAAATTATAAAAAAACTTTTATAAAAAAATCATTATAGTTTATATCGAAAACGAATTCAAGGGGAAATTTAATATATTCAATCAAAATTTTTTTGGAATAATATTATATTACAATATCTATTTAAAAATATAACTAATGGAATGATAATGCATACAATTTATTTTTTTGGGGTTAGATAAATTTTTGCTATATTTTACCCTTTTCTGTACTAATCAAAAGACAATAAAAAAAACGAACCTAGTTTCCTAAGTTCGTCTTATTATATTATTTATTTGCTTTACGTCTTAAAGCTAACGCACCTAATCCGATAACTAAACCTGCTACAGCTAAGCTATTAGTTTCTACCCTGTTTTTTTGGAAGAACAGCTTTTTTTAACTTTTTTTCTTTTTACTACTGGTGTAGTTGGTTTACCAGGTTTATTTGGTTTACCTGGTTTTTCAGGTTTTCTTGGTTCATTAGGTTTAACCGGTTTGTTTGGAGTTGGTGTTGGCGGAGTTGGAGGTGTATCTTCTGGCTCATCTTGAAGATTGATAATTGAATTATTCTCACCAATTGTTACTGTATAAACAGTTGGATCTAGTTTATAACCTTTTGGTGCTAATTTTTCCATTATTGTGAACACTTTTCCTAAATAATCTTTTGATAATTCTTTAGAAACTGCCACTCCGTTTTCATCTGTAGTAACATCTTCAACTACTACTCCTTCTGGATTTATAATTGAGTATACAGCTCCTTGAACAGGTGTTACTTTTACTTTATCAGTTTTATTAATTTTGATTTTGTAAATTGGATTAGCATTAATCACTTCATTTAATACTGATAATCTCTCACTTACATATCCGTAAATTAAGCGATTATTGCGTTGAGGAAGTGCTTCAGTATTATTTTTTAGTAATGCAACTTTATTTCCTACTAAACTTCCGTCTCCAGGAGTTGTAGTGTTATAAGTAACATAGTATGATTGTGAACCATCTTTAAAAATTACTTTTAAAGAAGTATAATTGCTGTTCCACTCAACTGTGTAGTCAGTACCCTCAGTTAGTTTAACAGCGCCTGCTGGTACTTCAGAAGTACCATCATTAATAGTAGCTTTGTATACTGTTAATGATTCAGGAATATATTGAATAGCTGCATGTGTAGTATCAGTTACTATCTCATCTACTAATGCTAAGTTGCTTCCGTAGTCTTTTTTACCAGCATTAACACGAACGCGCCATGGTGAGTAAATATTTCCTTTAGAAGTAGAACCTACAGCTGCTAATTTTTCAGAAGTCCATCCTTTATTCTCAACATCATTACCATTTTTTTAGCGAAGTTTTCATAACCTTTGTTTTTCTCCGTCTTTAGTTGTTGATGTAAAAAGTATGTGTTATTTTTATTTTTTTCACAGCTAAGCTATCAAAAAGTCACAGGTGTTTTAGTTTGATCTTTTTTGAATAAAAAATCAATAGTAAAATGACCTGTTATATCTCTTATATCATTACTTTTAGTAGTAGTTAGATATTCAGAGAAATTCTTAAGTGTTACTTTAGCATTACCACCTTGATCGTTTGCATTTGATGTTACTTCTGATTCAGCAATAACGACTTGTGTTTTTTTGTATCTTTAATATCAGCAGAATGTTTTTTTGGACAGTTACTGAATTAGGAATTTTTTTAAATTAAAATAATCCCCTTCTGATAAGTTACCGTTGTATTTTCGTTAAATCAAAGTTTGCTGAAAAAAACGGTATGCTCTATCAGTAGTAACATTATAATTGCCATTAGCGTCAGGGTTTTAACTGCATTATTTCCTGCATCTGTAACAGAAATATCAGTAACAACTTTTTGTAAGTTCTTTACCTTCAGCTGCGTTAGCTGTTAATGAAGATACAAATAGTAATCCTATGAATGTAAATATTGCGGTAACACTCATTTTAATTACTTTTTGTGATTTTTTTCATTAATATACTTTTTCTCCTTTCTTTTATCTATAATCTTATATAAATATATAAAATTATAAATGAATAATTAATAATAAATAATTACAATCTATTATCTACACATATATTACGATTAATTTATAACATTGTCAAGTTTTTTTAATCTTCTTGTATACGCATAATAAATTTAATAAACTATCGTTAATATCCAGCTTCTTTATAAAAAAATTTTTAAAACACTATTTTAGAAATATATATGTTTATTAAAAAAATGATTTTTTTTAGTTTTTAATGTATATATTCATTTTCTAATAATTTTCATAATTTACAATACACCTTGGCTATCATCTATTATACTTAGAAAAAAATATGTATTTTTAACACTATTATTTTTAAATGAAAATCAATTATCCTTTTCATTATCAGAGATTCTAAATACCCTTATATTACTTGTTTTCTGTAAAAATAATTATTCTAAAAAAATGATTTTCACATACATATTTTTTTTATAATTTTTTTCTAAAAAAATTCTTAATCTTAGTAGAAATCATAGATTAATTTATTAGAAAAAAATACTAATATTACTTGAATAATTGTATGTACTATGCTAATATTTTTTTATTAATGCTTAATGCAGAATTAAAAAAATTAAATATTTTAGGAGGAAGATTATATGGAGAAAAGAAGCTAAAAAAGATATTTTGGTATACGTTAGCGTTCATGGCCTTCTCTACTGTTTGGGCGTTTGGTAATATCGTTAACGGATATTCAGAATTTGGCGGACTTAAATCTATTTTCTCATGGGTTTTAATCTTCGTAATTTACTTTATTCCATATTCACTAATCGTTGGTGAACTAGGATCTACATTTAAAGATGCTGGTGGAGGTGTTAGTTCTTGGATAAAAGAAACACACAGTAAATTACTAGCTTATTATGCTGGATGGACAATTTGGGTAGTACATATGCCTTATATTTCTCAAAAACCATCACGTATTATCGCAGCATTCAGTTGGGCTGTATTTAGAGATAACCGTATTAGTAAAATGAATATTACTTACGTACAAATTATTTCACTAGTTATTTTCATAGTAGCGTTATTCTTAGCAGCAAGAGGAGTTAACTTCATCAAAAAACTTGCAACTTTAGCAGGATCATCAATGTTTATTATGTCATTATTATTCATATTGATGGCTATTACAGCACCTTCTATTACAGGAGCTAAAAACATATAGCATCGACTGGTCATTAGATACATTTATGCCAACATTCGATGTTAAATATGTTACATCAATAGCGATTTTAGTATTTGCGGTTGGTGGTTGTGAGAAGATTTCGCCTTATGTTAATAAGATGAAAAAACCTTCAACTGATTTCCCTAAAGGAATGATGGCACTAGTTCTTATGGTTGTAACAACAGCTATTTTAGGAACATTCGCACTTGCTTTTAATGTTTGATACTAATAATATACCAAAAGACTTATTAACTAATGGTACTTATTACGCATTCCAAACATTAGGTAACTACTACGGTGTTGGTAACTTATTCTTAGTTATTTATGCGGTAGTTGACTTTATCGGTCAAGTATCTATCGTTATTATCTCAATTGACGCACCATTACGTATGTTACTAGAAAGTTCTGATGAACAATACATTCCGAAAAAAATTATTAGTTAAAAAAATAGTAATGATGTTTACACTAACGGATTAAAAATTAGTTGGTGTTATCGTATCTATCCTTTTAATTATCCCAATGTTCGGAATCAAAGAAGTAAATGAATTATTCAGATGGTTAGTTAAATTAAACGCTGTTTGTATGCCACTTCGATATCTATGGGTATTTTCTGCTTATATCTTCTTGAAAAAAAGCACTGGTAAATTCAAAGCTGATTATAAATTTGTTAAGAATAAATATATCGGTATTGGTTTTAGGAGCTTGGTGTTTCTTCCTAACAGCATTTGCTTGTATCACAGGTATGTACACACCAGGAAGTGTATTCCAAAACAACAATGAACATTGTTACACCTATTATTCTTATTTCACTTGGTTTAATTATGCCTTACCTTGCGAAAAAAATAATAAATAATGGTCATACTTTTTAAAAAGACGAGAAAAATTTTTCTCGTCTTTTTTTAGATTGTTGACAAAAATACCGAAATATCAAGCTAGTATTGATGTTATGGTATTTTTCTTCAAAAAAAATAAGCCTTAAGGCAAAAATCCAGTAGTATTTAGTAGTATTAAGAGGTTTTATACCTCTCTTAATGCTATTGTTTTCATATTTTGAACGCAACAAGACAGCCAAGCGTACGACTGTACTTTGGCTTTTCCTCTATATTGTGCATACCTGTATCCGTGATTTTGTTTAGAATCCGCAAAGCTACGTTCTATTGTTTCTTTTCTTCTCTTATACAATAGTTTTCCTTCTTTTGATATACGTCTTAACCTAGCTTCATCATAATAATCCGCATTTATATGGCGTCTTATTATTTTCTTCTCGTTTTTATCATCACTTTTATATTGTTTATATCCATTTCTATCAATATTTCTGTATCTAAATATTTCTCCTGTTCGTTTATCCACATATATATCTTTTTTTCTTGTAAGTATTTAAAATATTTGTTATCTTTTGATCTTGAGAATCTTCTATATCCTATTACTGAAAAATATATTTTTATCTAACTGTTTTAGTATGTCTAGAGAATAATATCCGCTATCTAACGCAACTTTTACCTGGTATTAATCCAAAGGTTTTTTTCTATCTGATCTAATCTATCTATATACGGACCGCTATCATGAGTATTACCTGAAGTTATATGGCAATCTATAATTATATTGTTTTTTTCCCATCGACAGTTCTATGGTCTAAATACATAAAACCTTCTTCTTTATGGTCTCTGTGATAATACCCACTATCTGGATCCGTAGTGTTAATTTTTCTGCTTTTTTTATTACTTGTTCCTCTTTGTACTCAAAAAGGCTTTTTCCTTTTTTTGTTTCTCTCTTCATTTATTTCTTTTTCTAAATCTAATTTTTCTTTTTATTTTTTTGTAGTTACTTCAACTTTGAATTTCTTTTTATTTGCGTTGGCTTTTAATATGTGTTGAATCAGTAAAAAAACTCATTACCACCTACTAGTTTCTTTTTCTATTGCTTGATTTACTATATTAATAAATATTTGTTCGAACACATCAGTTCCTTGGAAACGTCGAATATAATTTTTGTGAAAATGTAGAGTAATGTGGTACTGGTTTTGTGAATGGTATTCCTAAAAACCACCTAAATGCGACGTCAGTTTCTATTCTTTTTTTATTGTTTCTCTCATAGATTTTTATTCCATAAAAGTCTTTTTAAAAATACCAGTTTAAATAATACAACAGGATCTAGACTATTTCTCCCTGTTGTATGGCTATAGTATTTTTCTGTTAAATCGTAAATAAATTTAAAATCAATAGCTTTATCTACTTTTCTTAAAAAAATGATCTTTAGGTACTATTTCTGATAGTGTCATTAGTATTATTTCATCTTTTATATTTTTCTACTTTATTAAACATACTAAAACCTCCTTTGTATACTTATATTATACCATTTTAAAGGTTTTATTTCAGTTAAAAAAGGCTGTTGACCTATTTGTCAACAGCTTTGTAAAAAGACGAGAAAAATTTTTCTCGTCTTTTTTTATTTATTCGAATATTAGAATAGTTATTTCTTTGTCTATCTTCCTATCTAGTATATAATTAAATAGAAACTATTAAGTTTATATTATTTATTACTAGCAAAGGAGTGAATCTCTTGGAAGTAAATAGACAACACTTTTGATTTTTGATTTACAGAGCAAATTTGAACCTAAAGGAGACCAAGTTAGAGCTATTAATGACCTAACAGAAGGTATTAATAAAGGAGAAAAAAATACCAAACATTACTTGGTGCTACTGGTACAGGTAAAACTTTCACAATAGCTAATATTATAAAAAATGTTGGAAAACCAACACTAGTATTAGCTCATAATAAAACATTAGCTGGACAATTATACAATGAGTTAAAAGAATTCTTCCCTAACAATAGGGTCGAATATTTCGTTTCTTACTATGATTATTTCCAACCAGAAGCATATGTACCATCAACTGATACCTATATAGAAAAAAGATTCTTCTGTCAATGATGAGATTGATAAACTACGCCACAGTGCTACATCTTCTCTATTTGATCGTGATGATGTAATTATCGTATCTAGTGTCAGCTGTATATACGGTCTTGGTTCCCCAGAAGAATATTCTTCTCTGGTGCTTTCACTTAGAGTTGGAGATGAAATAAGCAGAAATAAAATTCTTTCAAAACTGATAGACATCCAATATATGCGTAATGATATAGAATTTACACGTGGTACTTTTAGAGTACGTGGTGATGTTATAGAAATTTTCCCAGCTTCTCGTAGTGAAAACTCTGTTCGTATAGAGATGTTTGGGGATGAAATTGATAGAATACGTGAAATCAATTCACTAACTGGTGAAGTACTTAGTGAATTAGAACATATTGCGATTTACCCCTGCCAGCCACTTCGTCGCAGGTGAAGAAAAAACAAAAGAAGCGATAAAAAGAATACGTGCTGAACTAGAAGATAGACTAAAAGTATTCAATATGGAAAACAAGTTACTAGAAGCACAACGTTTGGAACAACGTACTAACTATGACCTTGAAATGATGGAAGAGATGGGATTTTGTTCAGGTATTGAAAACTACTCTCTTCACTTAACACTTCGAGAACCTGGTTCAACACCTTATACTCTACTAGACTACTTTCCAAAAGATTGGTTATTAGTAGTTGACGAGTCACACGTTACCCTTCCACAGGTTAGAGGTATGTATAATGGTGATAGAGCTCGTAAGCAAGTTCTAGTTGACTATGGTTTTAGACTACCTACTGCTTTTAGATAATAGACCTCTTAACTATCAGGAGTTTGAAAAATAAGTTAAACCAAGCAATTTTTCGTTTCAGCTACACCTGGTGACTATGAACTTGAACATAGTTCAAAAATTACTGAACAAATTATCCGTCCTACTGGTCTACTAGATCCAGTAATAGATGTTCGTCCCTGTTAGCGACCAAGTATTTGATATTACTAAAGAAGCTGAAAAAAATTATAGAAAAAAAGGTGAACGTGTTTTTAATCACGACTCTTACTAAAAAAATGGCTGAATCTTTAACAGCATATTTAAAAGAAAATGGTCTAAAAGTTGAGTATCTTCACTCTGATATTAAAACTTTAGAACGTACAGAGATTATTCGAAACTTACGACTTGGAAAATTTGATATTCTTGTAGGAATTAACCTACTACGTGAAGGTTTAGATATTCCAGAAGTTTCATTAGTAGCTATTTTAGATGCGGATAAGGAAGGTTTCTTACGTGGGGACAAAGCCTTATTACAAACTATTGGCCGTGCCGCACGTAATGCGAATGGTCGTGTAATTATGTATGCGGATAATATGACTAGAAGTATGAAAAAAGCTATCGATGAGACAAATCGTCGTCGTGAAATACAAATGGCATACAATGAGGAACATGGCATAACACCTCAAACAATTATTAAAGATATTCGTGATAGTATTAGTGCTAAGAAAGAAGTAATTGAGGATGAAACATTAGAATTAGAAGAAGTATCTAATATTACCGATGATAATATCGAAGAACACTTAGCTGAACTAGAACAAGAAATGTTCTCAGCGGCTGAAAAATTCGAATTTGAACGTGCTGCTAAACTTCGTGATACTATAGCTGAATTAAAAAGAAAAATATAAATTATAAAAAGGGCTGACCTATTGGTCAACCCTTAATTTTTTTCTCTTATTTCTCTCGCTTTTCTTACTACGTAATAATTTTCATTGTATTTTTGATAATAAATCAATATATTTATCTGCTTCTTCTTTATTTTCCTTTTTAGCACTTCATTACAAAGATAGAAATAATAATTAAATACTTTTTGAACACTCTACTATATTATCATTTAATTCTTCTTTAAAATTATCAACCGGCTCTTTTAATACTAGTACTTTATATATATTATCTAATTTATTATTATACATTTGAACAGCTTCTTGATTTTTTTACTAACTGTTTTCACTAATTGTTTTTTTAATTCTTCTAAATCAAAATCTTTTTTTCAGTAAAAAAATATCTAACATAAATCTAGTATAGTGATACCATATTTCAGTTCCTCTTAAGGATCCCCTAATATATCCCGATTTAGTAAGTTTTAACTTTTGATAAATATTCTTCACACTTATCAAAGTTACCATAGATAAGCTCAACTAGTGCCATATAGTTATAATATAAACTATTTCTAATTAATTTTTTTATTTTTTTATGTTGTTCATGCATGAAATCCATAAATTCAGCTAATTCTAAATCATTTAATAACTTTAGTGCAATTAAATTTTCAATTTTTTTGTCTTTTTCGTACCAAAAATAAACAACTAGTATTAAGCAAACTATTACGAATATAATAAAAAGCTACCGTATCACTATACCCTAGCGTCATTTGAGTGAAACCCGCTGCAAAAAAAGAAACACAATATATACAAGGATAAAATTATATACTAGACTAGTTTTTTTCTTTTTATGCAAGGTTTTAAAATCATTTTTTTCATCTAATTTTTCATTCAAATTTTTACTTCCTCCTACTTATATCAATTTTTTTGTACATATTCTATTATAAATTTAATATTACAAAAATACAATATTAACATGCATTAAATTAATAAATTAACTTTTTTTAAATTAGTTATAAAAACTACTCTACTTTTATAATTTTTGTGGTATAATTATAGGACAAATTGCTGAATTTAATATTCAGTGTGTACGTAGGCAATAGTTTATATTTAAATATTTCTATTAACTATAACAATAACATTTAAACATAACAAAAAAATTTTTTTATTAGGAGATTTTTTTATGACAAAAACAAAAACATAGGAATCGTTTATGGTGGTAAGAGTGCTGAGCATTCTATCTCATTATTAACTGCAAAATCAATTATTAACGCAATCGATAAAGAAAAAAATACAATGTTTTTTTCCTATCTTTATCTCATTAGAAGGAAACTGGGCTAAAGGTGAACAAATTAAATCTGAAATCAAAGATCAAAATGAACTAAGATTCACTAACTTTAATAGTGATATTAGTAGCTTATTATTCGAAGATGGTCGTAAATTTGATTTAGTATTCCCTGTTCTTCACGGCCCTAATGGTGAAGATGGTACTATCCAAGGTTTCTTAGAAATTATGGATATTGCTTATGTAGGAAACAACGTACTATCTAGTGCCGCTGGTATGGATAAAGTAGTTATGAAGCAATTATTTGCGAGCATACGACCTACCTCAGTTACCATATACACACTTTTATTGAATATACTTGGAAAAATAAAGAAGCGGTTATTAAAGAAGTTAATGATAATCTAAAAATATCCTGTTTTTCGTTAAACCTGCGAACCTTGGTTCTTCTGTAGGTATTAGTCGTTGTAACGATGAAGCGGAATTAGTTAAAGGTATTGAAGAAGCATTAAAATTCGATAAAAGAATCGTTATTGAGCAAGGTGCTGTAGGAGCAAAAGAAATAGAAGTAGCTGTACTTGGATACAACGAAGTTAAAACTACAGATCCAGGTGAAATAGTTAATATTTCTACTACAGAATTCTATGACTACGAAACTAAATATACTGATGGTCAATCACGTATGGATATCCCTGCACCAATTGATCCAAATCTTTATCCAGAATTTAGAAAAATGGCTGCAACAGCATTCCGTGCAATTAGCGGATCTGGTTTAGTTCGTGCTGACTTCTTCTATACAAAAGAAGGAGAAATCTTCATTAACGAAGTTAACACAATGCCTGGATTCACTCCATTCTCTATGTTCCCATCACTATGGGCAAATATGAACGTTAGCTATTCTGAAGTAATCGAAGAATTATTCCGTTTAGCTATAGAACGTTACGAAGACCGTAAAAACTTATTAACAGAAGAATAGGATTAACTATGAAATATTTAGTAAAAGATTTAGAACAAATACTTAACGCAAAAAAATAAATATAGTTGAAAAACAAAGGAAATCACTGGTATCGCAATCGATAGTAGAAAAGTTAAAGAAGGAGATTTATTTATTCCTTCTTAGGAGAAAAATGTTGATGGTCATAACTATATAGAGAGTGCTTTTTGAAAAAGGTGCTGCTGCATCACTTTCTTTAAAAAGAAGACTTTACTAGCGATAACAATATTATTTATGTAAAAGATAGCTATGTAGCTATCCAAGCTTTAGCTAAACACTATTTAGATAGTTTAAACGCTAAAATTATTGCAATTACTGGTAGTAATGGTAAAACAACTACTAAAGATATTATTACTGGACTATTAGAAACAAAGTTCAAAGTTCATAAAACACAAGGAAACTTTAATAATGAACTTGGTGTACCTATAACTATTTTAGCAGCACCAGAAGATAGTGAAATATTAGTTTTAGAAATGGGAGCTGATGGTTTTGGTCAATTAGACTTTCTATCAAAACTAGTAGAACCAGACTATACTGTAATCACTAATATTGGTGAAAGTCATATCGAATTTTTCGGTTCTCGTGAAGGTATTGCTAAAGCAAAATTTGAGATTACTAATGGTATGAAAAAAGATGGATTCTTCGTTTATAACGGAGATGAAGTATTACTAAAAGATTTAGTAGATAAATCTAATATCGGAGCTACTTCATGTGGTGAGAATAATTATAATAATATAATTTTTAGAAAACTACACTATTACTCGTGATCATATAGATTTCAAACTAAACCTTAGTGATGAAAAAAATTCACGACAAAATTAAAAGGAAAAACATAACCTATTTAATATAATGTTCGCTACAGCTATTGCTGAAAAAGCTAGGTTTATCTATTGATGACATTCGCAAAGCAATAGAAAAAAACATCAGAAATTACTCATATGCGTTTAGAAAGTATTCCTTATGGAAAAAGACTCTCTAATTATTAATGATGCATATAACGCAAGCCCTACTTCTATGAAAGCTAGTGTTGATGTAGTTAGTGGCTTTGATGATTTTGATTATAAAAACTCTAGTACTTGGTAGCATGTTTGAACTTGGTTCAAAAGAAGTACAATACCACAGTGAAGTTGGAGAATATATCTCTAATAATTCAAAAGATATCGACTTAGTTATTTCTGTTGGTGACTTAGCTAAAAAAATATTACTGATAACATAACTAACTCAGAAATTAAAAAAACTTCACTTCTCTTCTAACGAAGAAGTAAGCAACTACTTTAAAGAAAATAAACACGCTAATGAAGTAATTTTATTTAAAAGCTAGTCGCTCAATGAAGTTAGAAAGTATTATTGAAGAGATAAACAAATAAAAAGTAAAAATCAAAATTATACACGCCCTCTAGATTATTCTAGAGGGGTATGTTTTTTTATAAACTATACATAATATATATTCATACATGACAAAAAAAGGCCTCACATGAGTGAAACCTTTTTTTAATCTTCTATTCTTTTTTTCTTTCAGTTCTTTTTGCTTGTTTACTTTCTTCAGGCAACTCTATTTTTTTATCTCTTTGTTAAGGTCTTCTAAAGTACCTCTAGTTGTTACTCTTAATGGAGAAGAACTAGTTGCAGCAACTATCTCATAAAATAATTTATCTAACTTTTTTTATTTTTTTGTATTATAAACATATTCTACAGTATATTCAAACTCAGAATATTTTTAGGTCTTTTTTTAATTCCTTATTGTGTATTTCTTTGACTTTATTCTTTAATTCATCAGTTTTCTTTAATTTAAAAAGTTACTTTATCTCCATCTTTTGATATATCCCAGTTATCTTTATTATCTAATAAATTTAAAATATCATCTCTCATGTTTATTGATTGAACCTTAAAGTTATATGCGTGTCTGTTATCTGTAGGACCTTTCTTTTTAAAACCAATAATCGTACGTTTTTTTAAATAATAAACACCGTCCTTTAGATAAGATTCATCTTTCGTTTCTCCATAAATATTGCTTATATATTTACCTTTCATTGCGAATTCTAATGGTTCAAACTTTTCATCACCACTAACATCATATCCTCTAGTATTATTTGTAGCTATTTTATCATTTTTTTACTAAATATACCATGGTTGCTTTTACCTGATTTTTAATTCTTTAGTTTCTTTTCTTTACTTCTGTAGCATACTTTCCGTACTTTTGCTTACTACATCCACTTAAAACTATAGATAAACCTAACATAATAGATAAAATTTGCTTTTTCATAACATAATTACCTTCTTTCAATTTAAATAATTACTGTACTTATTTCAGTCCTCACTTATATTATACTGTTTTTTTAAGCTTTCTTTTCTAGTGCTTTTTTTAGCTTCTTCAGGAACTTCAACCTTAACTTCTTTATTAATTTCCTCTAAAGAACCTTTTATATAGTGTTTTTTTGATGTAGCACCCTCAGTTTTTGAATTTACCTCATATACTAATTTCTCTATATCATTAGTTTTTTTGTATTAAATACATATTCTATCGTATAATCAAACTCAGAAAATTTAAGGTTCTTCTCACTTTTAAAGCGCTCCTCTTTAACTTTATTTTTTTCAGCTCATCTGTTTTCTTTAACTTGAATGTTACCTTATCTCCATCTTTTTGTTACATCCCAGTTATCTTTATTATCTAATAAATTTAATATCCCATCTTTATTATTTAATGATTCTGTTTTTGAAGTTTAATACATGTTTATTATCAGTTGAAACTTTTGACTTCTGCCAAACACCTTTTGAACCAACCTCAGTCTTAGTATAGTAAACTCCATCTTTTACATAATCTTCTATTTCAAGATTTTTGGTTGGAGTTAAAAATTTCCCTTTTATCGCAAGCTCTAATGGATCAAATTTTTTTCATCACCGTTTCTTTCATAACCTGCTCCTTTTTCTGGCTCTGAATTATCACTATAAATAGATAACATTAAATATGCTTTACCAGATTTAATTTCTTTAGTATCTTTCTTTACTTCTTGTAAACATACTTTTCAATATTTTCTAAACTTTTGCTTACTGTCGGTACTTTCTGTATTTTGTGCACTCTGCTTACTACAACCACCTAAAATAACCGTTAAACCTACCATTACAGCTAAAATTTGTTTTCTCATAATTTATTTACCTACTTTCTTAATACTAACCTTCCTTAACTATAATGCTCTTTAGGATAATATCTCTAGTATACTGCTAATACTAACATATTACTTTATCATGAATTAGGAGATTTTTGATATTTATCATGTTACTCTCTAACTCTCTAGCTGATTTACTTTCTTCAGGTAATACGACTTTTTACCTCTTTATTAATTTCCTCTAAAGTACCCTTAGCTGTAAATAGGTCAGATATATTCTTGCCTTTACTATTTAACTCATATACTAACTTCTCTACCTTTTTAGTTTTCATATTGTAAACATATTCCATTGTATAGTCTATATCAGTTAATTCTTTTCTATACTTAAATATCTTTACATACTCTTCTTTAATTTTTGTTCAATTCATCAGTTTTCTTTAACTTAAATATTATTTTATCTCCATCTTTTGATGTTTCCCAATTGTCTTTATTATCCAGCAAATCTAAAAACTTTATCTTTCATATTTAATGATATTTCTTTAAAGTTAAACCAATTTTCATTATCGGCTGGAGATTTCTTTCTAACCCAAGGACCTCCAATCTTACTGTAGTAAACACCATCTTTATAGTAATCTTCTGCTTCAATTTCTTTACCATTTATAGAAATTTTTACCTTTCAAAAGAAGCCTCTAGTGGATCAAATTTCTCATCTCCATTCATCTCAATATATTGTTCAACATTCAAACCTGATTTTTCACTTTTTATTGACATCTGCATTGATGTCTTTCCTGATTTAATTTCCTTGGTGTTCTTCTTTACTTCTTGTAACATACTTTCTGTACTCTGTGTACTACACCCTGCTAATGCTACAGATAAACCCACTATAACAGCCAAAATTTGTTTTTTTCATAACTTATATACCTACTTTCTTTTTCATTATAAATATTTATTGTTTTCTAAACTTTCTTAAAAATTATATTTCCATATCAACAGCATTTTCACTTTCCTCTGGTAATACTATATTAACTTCTTTATTAATTTCCTCTAATGAACCTTTTTGATATTATTTTTTTGAATATTCATCAGATCCACCAATAATTTCATATGCTATCTTCTCAATATTTTTAGTTTTCGCATTTAATACATATTCTATTGTAAAAATCGAACTCAGAGAATTTCACTGCTTTCCCATTATTATTAACAGTCTTAAGGTACTCTTCCTCAACCTTCCTCTTTGTTTCGTCATTTTTTTCTTCAACTTAAATGTCACTTTATCTCCATCTTTTGTAACATCCCAGTTATCTTTATTATCTAATAAATTTAAAAATACTATCTTTCATATTAAATGCATTTTTTTGAAATTAAAAAGGCTCGCTCCCACTTGGTTTAAGTTTATTTTTAGACCAACGATATCTAGAACCATCATTAAATTTAATATATTTGACCCCATCTTTAATATATAGTTCTATATTAGTATCTTTGCCCTTATCTTTAAATGTCCCCTTTAAATTATATTCTATTTGGTCAAATTTCTCATAACCACTAATATTATAACCAATAGGCTTATAAACTTTATCTGTTGAATACATCGATGTTATAAGCTTACCTGATTTGATTTCCTTGGTGTTCTTCTTTACATCCTGTAGCATACTTTCAGTACTTTTGCATACTACATCCGCTTAATACTACAGATAGACCTACCATAACGGCTAACATTTGTTTTCTCATAACTTATATACCTACTTTCTTTTTCGATAATCTAGGAAAAAAATATTTTTCCAACTCCCTTGTTTAAAAAGAGCTAACTTATCTCTAAAAATACTAATATTTAGTATTAATATTTATACTTTTTTTATAATTTTTAATCTATGACTAGGCTTTTTATTTAAATAATCCTTCTATTTCTTAATCTTTAAATTTTATGATTAAAAAAATATGAATTAAAAATAATTTTTTTAAAAAAATATTATTTATAATTTCATACTCTATAAAAACCTATTGTATACTTTAATAAAAACCTTTTTATGATAAAACTCATTACTTTATTATATTGTAACATATTTCTGGTTTTTATAAAACCTGTAAATTATTTTTATTGTACAACAAAAAGACATTTAATAAGCATTAATTTATTAAATTAATCTATATCTTCTATATTTATTGTGCTATAATATTATTACTTATATAATATTATTTTTAAAAAATTTTTATATATTAATTCGTTCAAATAATTATAATTATCAATAATTATTTAGATTAAGGAGAAAAAAATATTGAAATAAGAGAAAAATCGATCAGCAGGTTTTTTTATTTAATCTTGTGTCTGCCATAATTATCATTAGTCTTACTACTTTGTCAGCGTACTTTTAAGTATAATTCAACTAATGTTGAGTCTTTAAAGAAAAAGCAATGCTATATTTAATAGTGAATCTATCAAAGCCAAAAAAATTCAGACTCATTTGCTCTTACTGTCTATAAAATTTTTTTCTTGATTCAATTAATTAAGTTAATGATGGAACACTTATTTACGCAGTGTAGTATAAACAAGATATGAGCCTAATTGGCGTTCAAGCAAAAATCAGGAGATAGCACAATTAAAACATTAATTAAAAAAAGTAAGAAAAAGGACATGGTGGAAATCTGCGTAATTTGTACATTTATATTGAAGACAATTTTCCAAATATAAATACACAAATATAACAAAAAGCTCTTAGTTTTAAACTAAGAACTTT
>BNJU01005205.1_pt1 | contig 50607 bp, 69 predicted proteins | sample 8539281 | NCBI WGS metagenome assembly BNJU01 (sample SAMD00202456, study PRJDB9452) | human saliva metagenome | isolation source: human saliva | place: Japan | reverse complement strand
CAAAGATAAAAACACTTTCCGTAGTGACTACGAAAAGTGTTCTGGTCTTACTTATAAAGGTAGCTAAAGAGGCAATAGCAACGATTAGCAGCAAGATTGGTGCTACAACTGGTACCCAAGCGTACCACCATTTTGAATCTCCTTGTGTTCTCCTAGGACAGATTTTTGGAAGGAAGGCGTGAACCAAACGTGGACCAAGGTCACGTGCAGGGTTCAAAACCAGGTCCTATGGGACCACCAAGTGAAGTCACCAAAGCCATAACGAGGAATCCAAGCGCCAAGTGAGCAACTCCTAAACCAGGAGCATTTGCTTGAGCCAAAGCCAATTTTTGCTGCTGTTGAAGTAGCATCAAAAAAATACCCTCCTTGCTCAGTCGCAGCTCTTTGAGCTAAGCCAACAATCTCTGCACCGAAGAAGTGTTTTGTTAAACCAAGTGCACCGAAGAAAAGGACGAATGATCCAGCAAACTCGTTGACGAAACCGTTGATGGTTGCTGCTTTACGTGATTCTGGAGTTCCTTTATCCAAAGCTAGAAATCGTTGAGAATGTTCCCAAGATATTGTTTGGATTTTCAGTTTGAAGGTAGTAAGGACGGTGAGTCGCAACGACAACCAATTGTCCCAAACATAGCTCCCAGAAGTTTGAGCAACGACGTAGTATAAACATTTTCCCATGGGAAGAGTCCGCTAACTGCAAGACCAATCGTGAAAGGCAGGGGTTGATATGGTTACCAGAAACGTTACCAAACATCAAAGGCTGGCATCATAACACCCCTATTCCGTAGCCAATCGCAATCACAAGCCATCCACTTTGATGCCCCTTGGTACCCTTCAACTCAACGTTTGCAACAGCACCATTTCCTAAAATAATCAATAATGCTGTTGCAATAAATTCGGTCGCAACTTTAACTCAAAAAAATCAAATTGCATTTTTTTGAATAATCTCCTATAAATAAAAAAATAATAATAATTTATTCTAACAGATTATTGAGGACTTGTAAATAAACCGAACATTATTTTTAAAAAATATATCTCAATACCCTGATTCATCCTTTTCTATCCTTGTACTTCCTACACTTTCTATTTATCCCCGAATTATGATACAATAGGACTAGTTACACATCACAAAGGAGATCTCATGTCTGAAATCTATGACATTACCATTATTGGTGGTGGCCCTGTTGGACTCTTTGCGGCCTTCTATGGCCATATGCGTCAAGTAAAAGTGAAATTGATTGATTCCCTTCCTCAACTAGGTGGTCAACCCGCTATTCTCTATCCTGAAAAACGAATCCTGGATGTCCCTGGTTTTACGAACTTAACCGGAGAAGAATTGTCCCAACGGTTGATCGATCAATTAGAAACATTCGAGACCGACATTTGTCTGAACGAAACCGTTTTGGACATTCATAAAAACGAGGATCACTTCCTGATTGAAACCAATAAAGACCAGCATTTCAGTCGTGCTGTCATTATTGCGATGGGTGGTGGTGCCTTTAAACCTCGTCCTTTAGAAGTGGATGGGGCTGAGGAATTCGAAAACGTTCACTACCATGTTTCAAATATCCAACAATATGCCGGCAAACAAGTTGCTATTCTAGGAGGAGGAGATTCAGCTGTCGATTGGGCCCTAGCCTTTGAAAAAATCGCACCGACAACTCTGGTCCATCGTCGTGATAATTTCCGCGCACTCGAACACAGCGTTGAAGAATTAAAGGCTTCGTCCGTCTCTATTCAAACTCCTTATGTTCCTAGCCGTTTAATCGGAGAAAATGGCCGTGCCAGCCATCTGGAAATTAGCAAGGTTAAATCAGATGAAACCCAATTACTCCCCATCGATGAACTCTTTGTCAACTATGGCTTCAAATCATCCGTTGGGAAATTAAAAGAATGGGGCTTGGACCTCCAACGTCATAAGATCCTCGTGAACCGCAAACAAGAGACCAGCCGAGAAGGCATCTACGCTTGTGGCGACTGTTGCTTCTACGAAGGAAAGATCGACTTAATTGCGACTGGATTAGGCGAGGCTCCGACTGCGGTAAATAATGCGATAAACTACATTTATCCAGATAAGAAAGTTCAACCAGTCCATTCGACTAGTTTATGAAGAAAAACCTTTGAATCAATGATTCAAAGGTTTTTCTTATAGTTCATCTAGCTCGTCTGCTATCTTATTGATTTTTCGCAGGCGATGATTGACGCCCACTTTTTGGTTAAGGGAGTTTTTCAAGGGCATCCGCAATTTGCTGGATGGAATAGTCGGGATTCTGGATTCGAACATAGGCAACTTCCTGGAGCTCGACTGGAAGACCACCTAATCCAATGGTATCCATGATTTTGACGATATTGTTAATGGTCTTCATACTAGCTGTGACCGTCCGTGCAATATTGGCCATTTCAGCATTATTGGCTCGATTGAGATCATTGCGCGCTTCTCGCATGACCTTGACAGACTCAAATTCTTCCAAAAGCCTGCTTGGCTTCTACCAAGATGAGAAATCAATAATATCCTCTGCCCGTCTGCAAATAGGTGACGACTCCTTTTTTTGCGTTCGATGGTCTTGGCATCTAACAAAAAGTGCTGCATCAGGCTGGCCAAGTCCTGGGCATGGTCAGAATAAACAGAGCTAATCTCTAATTGATAGCGACCAGACTCCGGATCCTTGATGGTCCCACTTGCTAAGAAAGCGCCTCTCAGATAAGCTCGACTTGCTTCATCTTCTTCTAAAATTCTTGGGTCAATCCCCTGTCTCAATACCAAAGAAAGAATCTGCTAAGTGCAGGTCTGCAAGAATCTCTTCGACTTTTTCATCGATAGAAACAGTATAGACACGATTCTTTTTCAAATTGGTTTTTTGGTGGTGACGAATATCGGATTTGACCTGATAAAACTCTACAATTAATTCGTAGATATGGCGGGCAATCTTAGCATTCTCCGTGGTCAGAGACAAACTTAAGCCCCCCATACTCAGCCCCAAACTACCTGACATCTTAATCAGAGCAGATAACTCACTTTTCTCAAAGCGGTGAAGGGTCAAGAGCTCTTCTTTTACTTTAATGGTAAAACTCATTTAATCACCTGTACAATTTGCATCAACTCATCTACCACAGCTCCTCCATCATGGAAGGCGCCGCCGTTTTCCAAGCGAAGGAAATTGCTTGAAATAACTCGGGGAACCTGCGATTTTAGACCTGCGAAATCATGTTCTACTTGAACCAGGTATTCATCAAAGCGATTCGTGTCCATATATTCTTGAGGGACTTTTTCAATATTGACCAAAACAGTATCAATAAACGGCTTCTTCAAGTGTTTATGAAGGACGGAAACATGGTCACTATCGGTAAAGTGTTCTGTCTCCCCACGTTGGGTCATGATATTGCAGACATAAGCGACCTCTGCTTTTGTTTCAAGCAAGGCCTGACCAATTTCTTCGATCACTAGATTGGGAAGGATCGATGTAAAGAGGGAACCAGGTCCTAAAATCACCATATCACTTTCTAAAATCGCATCTACTACTTTTCGACTCGCTTTCGGCGTCTCATCATTATAGGTATTGGTGACATAAACATAATCAATCATGCCCTCATGATGGGCGATTTCACTCTCACCAGCCACCTCTGACCCATCCATAAAGACGGCATGAAGAGTTAATGGTGTATCACTAGAAGGATAGATTTCCTGTCGTATGGAAAAACTTGGTCAGTAATTGCATGGCATTATAGGTCGATCCCTGCATTTCAGAAATACCGGCAATAATCAAATTCCCTAGAGGGTGCCCAGCTAGTGGTCCATCGTCTTCCGCAAAACGATATTGAAAGACTTTTTCATAAAAAGCGAGGCATGTCTGACATGGCTACTAGCACATTTCGCAAGTCACCCGGTGGTGTCAATTGATGAATATTTTTCGAAGTTCTCCAGAACTACCACCATCATCCGCTACTGTTACAATGGCTGTAATTTCAACATCTTTTTTTCGAAGGCTGTCCAAAATGACGGAAATTCCTGTACCGCCTCCGATGACGGTCATCTTTGGTTTTCTCATGAACGATTCACCGTTTCTTTCCGTCGGTCTTTGTCGCGATGACTCATATTCACCGTCCAATCTTTCGCTAGATCCCGTCCAAGACGAGCTGCAAAGGCTACTGAACGGTGTTGACCACCTGTACAGCCCACTGCAATCGTCAAAACAGATTTCCCTTCTCGCTTGTATGCAGGCAAGATAGGAGCAATCAAATCGTAGAGATGGCGATAAAACTCCTCTGATTCTTGATGGTCCATGACATAGTTATAGACATCATCATCCAAGCCCGTTTGATTCCGTAGCTCTGGTTTGTAATAAGGATTCGGTAGGAAACGAACATCAAAAGACCAAGTCCGCATCTAAAGGCAAACCATACTTAAAGCCAAAGGACATGACTTCAATCCGAAACTCAGGCTGACTATCTTGTCTGGAGAACTGTTCAGAAATCACTTTTCGAAGATTACGAGGAGTTAATTCCGTCGTATCAATGACATTTTGGCTCATGTTTTTTAGCGGAGCCAAAAGTTCCCGTTCCAACGTAATCCCATCCAAGACACGCCCATCAGCTGCGAGTGGGTGACTCCGACGAGTCTCTTTATAGCGCGCAACCAATTCACTATCGGTCGCATCCAAAAAGAGAATTTTAAAAATCAATTCCTTCGTGGTTCTCTAATTCGTCCAAAATGGAGCGAATTTCTGCGAAGAAAGACCGGCTCCGCATATCCACAACGAGAGCCAACTTATTATTGTCCATCGACAGTTGAATCAGCTCAATAAATTTCGGCAAGAGAGCTGGTGGCATATTGTCGATGGTGAAATACCCCATATCTTCAAAGGATTGAATGGCTACAGTCTTTCCTGCACCACTCATTCCTGTCACAATGACCAGTTGAATTGTTTTTTTCTGTATCTGTCATCCTAATCACCTTTTCCTTACAAAAAAGGAGGAGACCATCATCTTTCCAGTTGGTCAGTCGATGGCTCTCACTCCAGCATTCTTATTTCCCGAATGCATTCCTCTATTCAGACTATACTTCTGCAATGACTTCAATTTCAACTTTGACGTCGCGTGGCAAGCGAGCCACTTCTACTGCAGAACGTGCTGGAAATTCACTTGAAAATGCTGTTTTGTAGACCTCGTTAAAAGGTACAAAATCATTCATATCACTTAAGAAACAGGTTGTTTTAACCACGTGATCAAAGTCCGTTCCAGCTTCCTCAAGGATAGCAGCAATATTCTTCAACACTTGTTGGGTTTGTTCTTGGATGGTTTCTCCAACAATTTCACCTGTTTCTGGTGAAAGAGGAACTTGCCCACTTGCAAATAAGAGATTGCCCACAATTTTTCCTTGAACATAAGGTCCAATTGCTGCTGGTGCTTTGTCTGTGTGAATTGTTTTTGCCATTTTCTTCTCCTGATTCCTAATTTTCACTGGATGTTGCTAATTTTTCCCGTTCTAACCGTAACTTACGGTTGGGATTCAGCTTATTAAAGAGTTCTTCCAATTTTTCTGCATTCCAAACGTCTGCAGCAGAGACAAAATTTCCGTCTTTATCACGAAAGGATATAGGTTTATCTCCCATCTTCTTCTCCTCTTTACATCTAACTAGTCAACAAATTCAAATTCAAATTTACCGATCCGTACGATATCTCCGTCTTTGGCTCCACGCGCACGAAGGGCTTCATCGACACCCATTCCACGCAATTGACGCGCAAATTTCATGACAGACTCGTCGCGATCAAAATTGGTCATATTGAAGAGCTTCTCTAGCTTATCACCAGACAAGATCCAAGAAGCATCATCATCGCGATTGATCTCGAAGGCTGGTTGGTCCTCATCAAAGCCGTAGTAGACTTCTTCTTGCGCCATATCTTCTTCCGTATAGAGCAAGAATTCTGGTGTTTTGTCTAACAAGTCTGCTGTTGCTTCTAACAAGTTGTCCAAACCTTGATGCGCCAAACTAGAGATTGGGAAGATCTGTGGCAGGTCATCAAACTCGTCGTAATTGGCCGCCAATTTTTTCTTGAACTCTTTCAAATTTTCCTGGCTCTCTGGCATATCCATCTTATTCGCCACGATAATCTGCGGACGTTCCATCAAGCGAAGATTATAGGTTTCAAGCTCTTTATTGATTTGAACGTAATCTTCATAAGGATCGCGTCCTTCACTGGCTGACATATCGATGACATGCAAGATGACACGGGTGCGCTCGATGTGACGAAGGAACTGAGTTCCCAGTCCGACCCCTTGGCTAGCCCCTTCAATCAATCCAGGAAGGTCTGCTACTGCAAAGGTTTCACCTGACGGCGTCCGAACCATGCCCAAGTTTGGAACGATGGTTGTAAAATGATAGGCCCCAATTTTTGGTTTGGCAGAAGTAATCACACTAAGAAGAGTTGATTTCCCTACTGATGGGAAGCCAACCAGACCAACGTCTGCCAAGACTTTGAGTTCTAATTCGAGTTCGCGTTCCTGACCAGGTTCCCCATTTTCTGAAATCTCAGGTGCTGGATTTTTAGGAGTGGCAAAACGGATATTCCCGCGTCCTCCACGTCCTCCATGGGCAACAATGTACTCTTGCCCATTTTCAACCAAGTCGGTAATGACCTTACCAGTCTCAGCATCTCGGACAGTCGTTCCTTGGGGAACTCTTACATAGAGATCTTCTGCTCCCCGTCCGTGCATCCCTTTGGTCATTCCCTTTTTCCCCATTTTGGGCTTTGAAATGCCGGTTATAACGGAAGTCCATCAATGTGCGCAAGCCTTCGTCTACAACGAAGATGACATTGCCTCCGCGTCCACCATCACCACCCCAAGGGCCGCCATTGGGAACATACTTTTCACGGCGAAAGGCCACCATGCCATCGCCGCCATTTCCAGCCTTGACCTTAATCTTGGCTGTATCTAAAAACATACTCATAGTTTATCGTTTTCCTTTTATAACCAAGTGTTGCTTGGTAGTCCCTTAGTAGGATAGTGCACCCAAAGCTGCAGCAAAGATTGCTCCAACCGTTACAATCAACATAATTACAATGACCAGCATGGTCAATTTTTCAAAGAAAGTTTTTTTGCGTTTTCCGTTGTCTCCAAAAGCCACGTTTTTTACCTCAATTACAATAAATTCATTAGCCCTATTTTACCACGAATAAGGGCATTTTTCAAACATCCACCTCTAGACGTAAGGGTAGCTTTGGATAAAATAAATTTTTCAACCTCCACACTGGTTCAAATCCATTTTTTATCCATCAAATAAAAAAGACTGGAAAATTCCAGCCTTTTAAAAGCGAGTATTATTTTGTTAACTTCTTAGACCGTAACACAGTAAAGCCAACTGCACATCCCAAAATACCAACCAGGATAATCACAGGCGTCATCTTTTCACCTGTACTTGGAAGAACTTTTTTCTTACCAGGTTTTGGTGCTTCTTCTTCTTTAACAGAAGTTGATGATGAGTTTGATGATCTTGGATCTGGTTGTGATTTGGATGAGCTCTGGATCTGGACTTGGTTTTGGATCCGGTTGCGGTTTAGATGGCTCTGGATCTGGACTTGGTTTTTGGATCCGGCTGCGGTTTAGATGGTTCCGGATCTGGTGTCGGTGGCGTTTGTTCTTTCTCACCCAATCCTTCTCCAGAACCTGTTTCCAATCTCACTTCTCGTGTTAAGCTACGTGGCTCTGGGAAATTGGTTGCTGTCCATGTCAAGCTGTTATGAACGAGATCGTCAACTTTTGTACCAGGAGCTACTTTAGTAGAGTATTCGATGTACATTGGCCAATTGTAGTTATTACCAAAGTCAATAGTAAATCCTGTGATCTGACCAGCTTCATTCTTGTCGAAGACAGCTTTTTTTACTGAAATTGTCTAAAACTGGCAGACTTAAAATATGGGCTTCATTTCTAATGCCACCTTCTACTGGACTAAAGCGAACCGCACGGAAACTACCTTCTACCAGTGTCAAACCATCTCCAAATTGATCCTTAATGACCATGCCACGAAGGATATCTTGACGAGCATTTAAGATAATCCGCCATTTTACAATCGTTGGATCCTTTTGATCTTGGTAGCCATATTTCATTTCATAGTCACCAGCTTGACCATCCGTTTTTCGTAGTTTAATGAAAAATCTGTATTGCCAATTTTAAAGGTCAGTGGGGATGTTTTTGTAACAACCTCTGGATCCACTTTCACATCAAAACGCAAAGCTACGCGTTTATTGAGTGGGTGGGAAGCAAAGTAATCGTTAAATGTGACCGTTACTGTCTTGTTTGCTGTATTGACAACAGCTTTCCCGACTGTCTGACCATTTGTTTGACCTTCTTCCACCACATCAAATTCGAGAGCTGTATAGAAGGTTAATTCTTTCGGCAAAGCCAAGGTCAGGGTGTCACCTGCTTGAATGGCTTGTGTATCTGGAAAGGCTACATTGATGGTAGCAGACAATTTCTCGTTTGTTAAGACTGTGGTTCCACTGGTTACTGCTTGGTTATCCTTGGTCAGACTAGCTGTTTGCGTATAAGACAGGACTTCTGACGCTTGAATGTTTTGAACAAAAGCATTTGAAAAGAGGACTGTAGCAACAAGGGCTAGGGACCACATGATTCGACGTAAATATTTCATATTGACCTCCTCAACTCTCGCTTGGAGAGTTCACTTCTTTATTTAATCTTTAAGACCAATTTCATCTTTGACTACAGCAGCAATTGTATCCACATAGTAATCCACTTCTTCATCAGTCGGAGCTTCTGCCATGACACGAAGAAGAGGTTCGGTACCACTTGGACGCACTAAGATGCGACCATTTCCAGCCATTTCAGCTTCCATCTTTTCAATAATCGCACGAATAGCAGGCACTTCCATAGCCTTGTCTTTCATGCTGTTTTCAACACGAATATTGACCAATTTTTGAGGATAGATGGTAACTTCTGATGCAAGGTCTGATAATGTACGACCAGTTTCTTGCATAATCTTGGTCAATTGAACGGCACTCATCTGACCATCTCCAGTGGTATTGTAGTCCATGACAATCACGTGACCAGACTGTTCACCACCTAGATTGTAACCAGACTTCCGCATCTCTTCAACTACATAACGGTCTCCGACAGCAGTCACAACCTTGTTAATACCCTTGGCATCCAAAGCCTTATGGAAGCCAAGATTGGACATAACTGTCGTTACGATGGTGTTATCTTTTAAGAGGCCCTTCTCAGAAAGGTAGGTCCCAATGATGTACATGATTTTATCACCATCAACTAAGTCCCCATTTTCATCAACTGCAATCAAACGGTCACTATCACCATCAAAAGCCAAACCAATAGCCGCACCAGATTCTCGGACAGCCTCTTGCAAAGCCTCAGGATGGGTCGATCCTACTTGGTCATTGATATTAAGACCATTTGGGCTTTCTCCAATAACTGTCAAACGTGCTCCTAGGTCAGCAAGACTTGACGGGCGCTTGTAGATGCGGAACCATTCGCAGCATCCAAAGCCACGTGCATTCCTTCAAGCTGGGTCCCAGTTGAAACTAAGTATTCTTGATACTTACGAAGTCCTTCAGGATAGTCCATCACTGTTCCAAGACCTTCTGCACTAGGACGAGGAAGAGTATCAGTCTCCGCATCCAATAAGGCTTCAATCTCTAGTTCACGGTCATCGTCTAATTTATAGCCGTCATTCCCAAAGAATTTAATCCCATTGTCTAGGGCTGGATTATGACTGGCAGAAATCATGACCCCAGCACTTGCACCTTCAGAACGAACCAAATAAGCTACACCTGGTGTTGCAATTACACCCAATTTATAAACTTTAATCCCTACAGATAGGAGACCTGCTACGAGAGCACTTTCTAACATTTCACCAGAAATACGGGTATCTCGTCCTACGAAAACAAGTGGAGTTTCTTGCTCATGTTGACTGAGGACATACCCTCCGTATCGACCGAGCTTAAAGGCCAACTCTGGCGTCAATTCGACGTTTGCTTCTCCACGGACTCCGTCCGTTCCAAAATATTTACCCATTATGATAATCCTTTCGATGATTCTTTATTAATTGCTATTATTTGATGAGGAACTGGATGAAGAAGAGCTAGAACTTGTCTGTTTCAGCTCAATCTTCATGTATAGCTCTGATGGAGAGATAATGACAGGTAAATCATTCCCCTCGCTATCTACCGCCTTTAAGGAGACGGTTGCCGTATAGGTATTGTTTAAAAGATCTCCTTCAGGGAAGATGGCTTCTACATGATCAACTTTGGCTAAGTGTCCTGGTCGCTGGTTACAGAGACCTTATCCTCAGAAAAAGTAACATGTGAGAGACTCCACCCTGGGGCAATTTGTTTGTCTGGTACCGTGACGGAAACATCAAACTTTTTCGTTTTTTTCTTACCAATTTTTGCAGTAACTTTCTGAGGTTCGATGGTTGCAGTCAATCCTGAAGGCAGGTCTTCGACCTTTAAGGTGATTTCATGCTGGCCCTCTTTCAGATTGCTAAGATCAGCTACCACTTTAAATTTACGAGTACTAGCCTGCATTTCTGATGCTAAGGCGACACGATTGGACCCTTTCAGAAAGACGGTCACTTCTGAGCTAATCCCACTGACAAAATATTTACTATCGTTATATTTTACATCAATCGGAATATTGGTTAAGGTGTTCGTGTAGTTTCAGAGCTCACTTGACGCGCACTACTGTTATTCTGGAAAATTAACAGAGGTGGCAATGATGAATAAGAGACTTGAGAAAAAGACTGATGTCACAATATAGACAATTTTTTTCTTTTTGGAATCATTTGATACGTCCTCCAAAAATTCTTGATTTCAAATCTTTTTTTCCTTGATCTTCTGGAATAATGAAGGAACGCAATTCTTGTTCGAATTCTTCGATACTGAGGTCGTGTCTAAAGCTCCCATTTCTCGCAATGGAGATACCACCCGTTTCTTCCGAAACAACAAAGGTGAAGGCATCACTTACCTCAGACAAGCCGATTGCAGCCCGGTGTCGCGTACCGAACTCTTTTGAAATTCCCGTGCTTTCTGTTAAGGGGAGATAAGCACAAGATACAGCAATTTTATCATTGGTGACAATCACTGCCCCATCGTGAAGCGGGGTGTTGGGAATAAAAATATTAATCAGAAGTTCACCCGAAACATCTGCATCGAGGGGAATACCCGTAGAAATATATTCTTGAAGGGTTCTACTCCCTTGAATAGCAACCAAGGCACCAATCTTTCGAGGACTCATATAAGCAACGGCTTTTACATAGGATTGAACCAATTTTTCTTCTGTACTAATCTGGTTGGTTGAGAAAAATTCAGTTGCTCGACCTAATCGTTCTAATCCCGTCCGAATTTCCGGAGAGAAAATCACTACCGCAGCAATGACCCCGTAGGTGATGATTTGGTTGATCAACCAAGAAATGGTCGTCAGACCAATCATATTGGCAACTAACTCAAATAAGAAAAAGGTCAAGACACCACGGACTAAAATCATAATTTTAGTGCCGACAATGGCTTTTATAAAATAATACAATAACCAAGCTACTAGGGCAATGTCAATCAGGTTGACAACCACACTCCATGGAGTGGGAAATAAACTGGCCCAATACTGGGGATTTGACAATTGTTGGATGTTCACAATCTCATACCTACCACTTCTCTTCTAGGCTTTTCACGCAGCTAACAACTGTGGATGATTACTGGAAACACAGGGCTTCTAGCAAATGGATAGCGCGTTCAAACTACTCTACATCATTATATCATGTTTCAACAGATTTTTCTGTAACCTTCTGTTGGTTTTTGTGATAAAATATGAATTATGAAGATTAAGACTAGTATAGGGCTTATTGCCGGAAAAACGAGTAGTCACCTCTTGCGTTTGCTTGGTCGTGGCTCTACCCTTCCTGGAAAAATCGCCCTCCAAATTGATAAAGACATTTTACAATACCTGGCCCAGAACTACGAAATTGTGGTTATCACTGGTACGAATGGGAAAACACTAACAACAGCTCTCACTGTTGGCATTCTTCAGGAGGCTTTCGGACCGATTTTAACCAATCCAAGCGGGGCCAATATGATCTCTGGGATTACAACGACCTTCTTACGGGCTAAGCATTCGAAATCAAATCGACCGATTGCGGTACTTGAAATTGACGAGGCCAGCCTCTCTCGGATTTGTGATTATATTAAGCCCAGCCTTTTTGTGGTCACCAATATTTTCCGAGACCAGATGGACCGCTACGGAGAGATCTATACGACCTACCAAATGATTTTGGATGCCATTCACAAGGTCCCAACTGCGACGGTTCTGTTAAATGGAGATAGTCCGCTTTTTAATAGTCAGACCTTATCCAATTCGATCCAATATTATGGATTTGATACAGACAAATCAGAGCCACAGCTAGCCCATTACAATACGGAAGGAATTCTCTGCCCGCATTGCCACAACATCCTCAAGTACAAGCTCAATACCTATGCTAACCTGGGAGATTATATCTGTGAGCACTGTGGTTTCCACCGGCCACCACTGACCTATGCCGTATCGGACCTCCTCTCTTTAACCCATCGATCTTCCAACTTCCGGATCCAAGGGCAAGATTACCACATCAATATCGGTGGTCTTTACAACATCTACAATGCCTTAGCAGCTGTCTCTGTTGCTGGATTCTTTGGAGTACAACCTGAAGTCATTAAGCAAGGATTTGATCGCAGTCGCGCTGTCTTTGGTCGCCAGGAAACCTTTAAGATTGGGGATAAGGAATGTACCTTGGTCCTGATTAAAAATCCGGTTGGGGCTACTCAGGCTATTGAAATGATCAAACTAGCGCCGTATCCCTTCAGCTTGTCGGTTCTCCTCAACGCCAACTATGCAGATGAATCGATACGAGCTGGATTTGGGATGCCGACTTTGAGCAAATCACCCAGATGGACATTCCAGAGATCAACGCTGGCGGAGTGCGCCACTCTGAGATTGCTCGGCGACTTCGGGTCACTGGCTATCCTGCAGAAAAGATCACAGAAATGGCTGATTTAAAAGAGGTCTTCCAACGCATCCAGCAACAGGAAACCCCTCACGCTTACATTTTAGCTACCTATACAGCCATGCTAGAATTCCGTGAACTCTTGGCCCAAGAACACCTGATTGAAAAGGAGATGCACTAATGACTTATACTTCCCTAGAATCTTCTGATCAGGCACAGTATCCCTACAGCCTGCGCATTGCCCATCTCTATGGCAACTTAATGAATACCTATGGGGACAATGGAAATATCCTCATGCTCAAGTACGTTGCGGAAAAGCTTGGAGCCCATGTCACAGTGGATATCGTCTCTCTCAAAGACCGGTTCGACCCTGATGCCTACGATATCGCCTTTTTCGGCGGCGGGCAAGACTACGAGCAGACCATTGTATCTGAGGACCTACCAGATAAAAAAGAAGACCTCGAACGCTTCATTCATGACGATGGCGTGGTTCTTGCTATCTGTGGTGGCTTTCAGCTTCTAGGCCAATACTACATTGAAGCTTCTGGCAAACGCATTGAGGGACTTGGCATTATGGGCCACTATACGCTCAACCAAGTCAAACAACCGCTATATCGGTGATATCAAAGATCCATAACGAAGAATTTAACGAAACCTACTATGGTTTTGAGAAACCACCAAGGTCGGACCTTCTTGGCTGAGGATGAAAAACCGCTGGGCAAGGTCGTCTATGGAAATGGGAACAACAAAGAAGATGGATGCGAAGGGGTTCATTACAAGAACGTCTTTGGTAGCTACTTCCACGGCCCTATCTTGTCCCGAAACGCCAATTTGGCCTATCGACTAGTGAGCACTGCTTTAAAAAAATAAATATGGACAGGACCTTTCCTACCGGCTTATGAGGAGATTCTAAGCCTAGAGAAAGCCGGAAGAGTACGCTGATGTGAAAAAGCAAAGGCCCTGACTGAACAATAAGGAGATAATGATGAACAAAAATAATCTACACTACATTGCTTTATTACTTTTAATTTTATTGATTGCTGGTATTTCCCTTGCAAACATGCAATCGGTTACCGTAAATTTCCTCTTGGTCCAATTTAAATTGCCTTTGATCATTCTGATCTTGCTCTGTGTCCTCTTAGGTGCATTCGTCATGAACTTGATTAATTTTTCAAAGGGCTTCTCCCTAAAAAGAGAACTCAAGAGCACTCAAAAGCAACTGGAAGAAGCAAAGAAAGAAATCAAGACAGAAGAAAAAGAAAACAACTAAAAAGCACCGATCGGTGCTTTTTTCATGCTGATGTACCTTCTTTTGCTTGTAATTTCTTGGCGACTACTTGAGCTAGGAGCGAAAAGAGAATAACCCCAGCTCCAATCAAGAGAAATGATTCCATACGGACGCTTGGCAACCAAGTCATCAACCCTTTGGCGATGGGCATAAAGAGAATGGCTAGGGTAAAAATCGTGCTTAAGACCCTGCCCAGATAGTCTCCTTCCACCTTGGTTTGCACTTGGGTAAAAAAGTGGATATTAAAAATCGTCATAAAGAGTTCACAAACTAAATTTCCAGAAAAGGAAAGAAGAGGTGGAAGGGGCAAGCCCATCATGAAGACCCCTACTCCTGTTAGAATCAATAAGAATAAAAGCATCTCCATGCTGGATTTAAATTTATTGGCTATGAGAGCTCCGATGATTGAGCCTATAGCGCCCAAGGTTAAGATAGTTGCATAGGCTCCTTTGACCCCGTAAAGGCGATTCGAAAATGGGAGCAAAAACTCAAAGGCTGCAAAAAAGAAATTGACACTGGAAGCCACCAAGAGAGTAAGAAAATCTCTTTCTGATGCCAGATGTAGTCTAGTCCATCTTTCATATCCGAAAAAATATCTTTTCCCGTAAAAGGCTTCTTCTCTTGAGCTTTGGCTTCTTCTTTCGGAAGAAATGCCACTAGAACAAAGGCGATGAAAAAAGTTAGGGCATCCAGTAAGAGAGTCGCGTGGAGACTGGCAAATTGTAAAACAAGAAAAGAGAACACAGGAGAGCTGACACCAACAACCTGTAAGACCAACTCCAAGTGGGCATTATAGGTCACAATCTCGTCCTTGTCTACAACTTCTGTGATAATGGCTTTATTAGCCGTACGAGAAAAGCAAAGGCAATGGCCTGGACAATATTGGCAAAAATCAAGGCCGCAATCATCCAACGATCATTTCGGATAAAAGAAATGCCCAAACAAAGGAGACCACAAACCAAGTCGGTTGTCATCAAAAATCTTACGACGCGAAAAAAACGGTCTGAGATCACGCCTCCAAAAGGGATTGACTAGAAATCCCAGGTCACTAGTTCAGAAATCTGATAAATCCCCTAATACAGTCTTTCCCACCGTACCCATCGAGGCCAGCCAGACACTGTTCCCATAATCATAGAGCATATTTCCCATTCGATTGATCGCCCCACGAGCAATTAATTGGACTGCATGTCGATTCATAAAAAACCTCCTTCATTTTCTGAAACTATTGTATCAGTTCATGAAAGAGGTTTTCATTTTGTCCCCTATTTGGGAAAAATAATAAATTACAATTTTATAAAAAGGATACCTACTGTTCTTTTGATTGAAACTGCTTAGCTACTAGCTGAGCCAAGAGTGAAAAGAGAATAACTCCAGCTCCAATCAGGAGAAAGGATTCTACTTGGACACTTGGTAACCAAGTCATCAAACCTTTGGCGATGGGCATAAAGAGAACAGCCAAAGTATAAATCGTGCTCAAGACTCTCCCCAGATAATCATCTTCCACCTTGGTTTGCACTTGAGTAAAAACGTGGATGTCGAAAATGGTCACAAAAAATTCACAGACCAGATTTCCCGAAAAGGAAAAATAAGGCGGAAGAGGCAAGCCCATCATGAACACTCCGACCCCTGCCATGAATCAGTAAAAACAGGAGAGTTTTCATACTTGATGCAATTTTATTGGCAACAAGTGCTCCTAGAATAGATCCAATTGCTCCCAATGTTAAAGATGGTCGCATAAGCCCCTTTGACCCCCGTAGAGTCGATTGGAAAAATGGAAGTAAAAAAACTCAAAAAGCTGCAAAAAAGAAATTAACGCCGGAAGCCACCAACAGAGAAAGAAAATGTCTTTCTGATGCCAGATATAGTCTAGTCCATCTTTCATATCCGAAAAAAATATCTTTTCCCAGTAAACTGTTTCCTCTCTTGAACCTTTGGCTTCTTCTTTCGGAAGGAATGCCACTAGGACAAAGGCAATGAAAAAGGTCAGCGCATCTAGTAAGAGGGTCGCATGGAGACTGGCAAATTGTAGAACTAGGAAAGAAAACACGGGAGAACTGACACTAACAACCTGTAAGACCAGCTCCAAGTGCGCATTATAGGTTACAATCTCTTCTTTCTCCACAACTTCTGTAATAATGGCTTTATTGGCAGGTCGAGAAAAACCAAAGGCAATGGCCTGAACAATATTGGCAACAATCAGGCCGCAATCATCCAACGATCATTTCTGATAAAAGAAATCGCCAAACACAGGAGACCACACACCAAGTCGGTCGTCATCAAAATCTTGCGACGAGAAAAACGGTCTGAAATCACCCCTCCAAAAGGATTCACGAGGATCCCTGTCACTAACTCAGAAATCTGATAGATTCCTAATACCGTCTTTCCTATAGTCCCCATTGAGGCCAGCCAGACACTATTCCCATAATCATAGAGCATATTTCCAATTTTGGTAATCGCTCCACGACTAATTAATTGGACCGCATGTCGGTTCATAAAATCTCCTTTATCTCTCTCCTATTTAGGAACATTCATCTATTACAAATTTATCAAAGTGTTCTTGATAGTAAGCTACCTGCTCTGGAAGACCTAGCACATCAAAAATATGCATAGCCTCTTGCATTTGCTGACTCCCTTCTTCTGTTTGCCCCTTCTGATAGAGGGCAAATCCCTTGAGGTAATGAAAGACATTGCGCTCGTAGAGTTTGATGCTCTTGCCGATAATCTTTTCCACATAGGCTTCAAAATAGCTGGCATTTTCGAAAGAACGGTGTTCTAAACAATGCTGGTAACAATTCAGAGCTAGAATCAAGACCAGTTTTCGATGGCGACCAATTTCCTTGTAGAAATCTTCCCGCTCCATCACTTCTCTACCAAGCCGAGTGACATAATCCACATCATAAAAGCTATAAAGATTGCCAAAGAGGATCAACTCATACATGGTCCATTCTTCCGTTTGAAAGAGATAATCCGCCACCTTTTCCAGATCACGTTGCTTCATCGTGTAGCTGGCATCTCTCTGGCAAATCAGCCCTTGTAACAAAATCCAGTTCAATTCAAAATAGAGGGGAGATTGGTCGAACTTGTAGCCTTTTCCAGTTGTTCTCCTTGAAGCCTTTGAAAACCAGCAATATCATTTGCATAGTAAAGCGGAATAATCTGAGCCATCAAGGCGACATGCTCATGGTGTTGAAAATTCCTAGCCTTATCCATAAAATTCTCAATCGTCACATGGATATTGTCCAAAATTTCAAAGAAGCGCGACGTAGCCAGATCCGACTCCCCCAATTCAAAGCGGGATAACTGGGAGGTCGAGCAGGCTTCTCCTGCAGCTTCTTTTAACGAATAATTTTTACTGATTCGAAATTCACGAAAAACTTTGCCTAAATCTTCCATTTGATTACCACTTAAATTCCTTTAAGTGCCTTTCTAACTCTTGCAAGTACCCTTCGTAGAATCCTAGATCTTCTTTCACGGAAACATCTAATTGTCTTAAGTAGGAACTCAGCCAATCAACCAATAGATCATACTGATGAAGAGGTAGGCGTTTCATCTGCTCTTCAACAAAAGAAATGGCCTCTGCAAAGCGCTGCTCTTCTAGAACTTGCTGAAGATAGTGAGCCCCGTTGATGAGTCTTCCTTCCTCATCTTCATACTGCCCCAAATCTAAATTTTGAATCTGTAGGCGCAAAGTTGTACCAATCATGTCGGCTACACCTTTAACCTGCTTCATAAACCAATCATTTTCAGTCGCCATAATGTTCTCCTTATACAAATTAGAAAACTATACTTACTGCGCTAGTTCTTCCCATTCTAGCATGGCTTCTTCTTGGGCGGCGGTCAGCTGGTCGATTTGCTACTGGCTCTCAATGAGTTCGCCAGTTTCATTGGTGGCCTGCAACTTCTTTTCAACGAATAATTCTTATTAATTCGAAATTCACGAAAACTTTGCCCAAATCTTCCATTTATTCCACCTGCTCTGACAGTTCTGCCCACTCTTCCATGACCGCTTCCTGCTGGACAGTCAGTTGGTCCAGCTCGCTTTGGAGTTGAACCAAGTCGGCTGCATCATTGGTGCTATGCATGGTTTCGGTGATGGCTTGGATTTTCTGATCCAGCTCTTCCATCTCCGCTTCCAATTGCTCAATGCGACGGGTGATTTTGCGGAGTTCCTTTTGGTTTTGCTTTTGCAAGTGATAGTCATTGCCAGTGACTTCTTCCGTTGAAGAAACAGGCACAGCTTCTGCTTGCGCTGCAGCAAGGGCCTCTAACTCTGCTTTTTTCTCCAGATAATAATCATAGTCTCCCTAGATAAAGGGTCGAGCCCTCTTCTGAGAGTTCTAAGACTTGGGTCGCTACCCGATTGATAAAGTAGCGGTCGTGGCTGACAAAGAGCAGGGTCCCATCAAAATCAATCAAGGCATTTTCCAGTACTTCCTTGCTATCGATGTCCAAGTGGTTGGTCGGCTCATCGAGAATCAAGAAGTTGTTATTCTCCATGGACAGCTTGGCCAGAAGTAGAGCGCGCCCGCTCTCCACCTGACAGCATGCCGACGGTTTTCTTGACATCGTCCCCTGAGAAAAGGAAGGCTCCTAGGCGATTGCGAATTTCTACTTCTGGTGTCAGTTTAAAGTCATTCCAGAGTTCATCCAAGACACTGTTGTGAGGGGTTAGTTTACTTTGGGTCTGGTCATAGTAGCCCACCTCGACATTGGCCCCAAAACGGGCTTCCCCCTTGATGAAAAGGAATCTGCCCGACAATAGACTTGATAAGAGTAGATTTCCCGATCCCATTTGGTCCTACAATAGCGACCGCATTCATCTTGCGGATATCCAGATTGATCGGCTCGGACAGGATTTGATCGTCATAGCCGACAGCTGCCTCTTCTACTGTCAAAACGACATTGCCAGAGGCCTTATCAGAATGGAAGGTCATATGGGCAGACTTGGTCCCAGCTTCGGGCTTGTCTAGGCGCTCCATTTTTTCCAACTGCTTGCGACGAGACTGGGCCCGTTTGGTGGTCGACGCCCGCACCAAATTACGATTAACAAAGTCTTCGAGCACCGCAATTTCTTTTTGTTGCTTCTCGTAGTTCTTAGCTTCGGTCAGCAGTTTTTGCTCTTTTTGCTCGACAAAGCTGGAGTAATTACCGACATAGCGGTCCAAGGAATGCTTGGTCAAATCCAAAGTAATGGTAGCGACCTTATCTAGGAAATACCGGTCGTGACTGACAATGAGAAGGGCCCCACTATAATTGACCAAGTAATTTTCCAACCAGGCGATGGTCTCAATATCCAAGTGGTTGGTCGGCTCGTCCAGTACCAAGAGATTTGGCTTTTCCAAGAGCATCTTGGCCAGAGCCAGACGGGTATTTTGCCCACCAGACAGCTCTTCAATCTTCATCTGCCACATGGACTCATCAAACTTGAAAGCCGTTTAGAATGGCACGGATATCTGCCTCATAGGGTGAAAGCCACCAGCCTGACGGAATTCTTCCGATAGCCGGTCATAATCCTGCATGAGTTTTTCTAAGTCAGCACCCAGTTTTTTCCCCCATCTCAAGCTCCATCTGCCGTAAAGGCTTTTCTCCGTCTTACGGAGATCGTCAAAGACATGGAGCATCTCATCGTAGATGGTATTGGACGACTCAAAGCGGCTATCCTGAGCTAGATAAGAGGGAAAGGTCCCGCTTTTTATTGATTTCCCCGAAGTCGGCTCTTCTTCTCCCACCAAGATTTTTTTCAAAGAGCGTAGACTTTTGCCGGCTCCGTTCTTTCCGACCAGGGCAATCCGGTCCCGTTCATCCACTTGCAGGCTGATATTATCAAAAAGAACCTCCCCTGCAAAAGAGCGTTCAATTTTGTTGGCTTGTAAAATAATCATAGTTTCATTGTACCTTACTTTTGACAAATTGACAATTGAAGAAAAGGCCAAACGCTAGACGCGCTTGACCTTTCCTTACTTTTTCAAATCGCTGAGACATTGGAAGCCATTTGACTGTACTGATAGGCTAGGAAAAAGCCCGATGCCAATCACCAGCAAAAACAAGCCCCATTTGATGACTCCTTTCACAAAGCGAATCACAAGCAGGATTATCATGGAGCCAATCAGCCAAGTAATGGCCGAATGGGAGAAGAAAGCTTGGACAGCTTCCTATTGTCCCCGAAAAAAATTGACGGACTCCCTCAGGAGCATAGTTTTCCCAAGCCTGTTGAATGCCTAATTCATGGGAAATTGCTTGACCTTTTTGGGATATCCAAAGAAAGATTCCAGAGTTAAACACGAAGAGTGCCACTTGTTCTGGAAAGGTTCGAATAAGATACAGTATGCGTTTGATCATTCTTACTCCTTGTATAGTTGACGAACAGCCTCAATATCCCTCGCTTGAATGCTATAAAAGGAACCAGCTGCCTGCATGACAGACTCTTCCTCATTATGGTCCAAACCAATGGCATGGCCTAGTTCATGCTCAGCTGTATTCACAATCCGTTGATGGGAATAGTTGTACTGCTTATTTAATAGGTAATAGCGATTCAAACGAACAATCACCCGTTTGAAACGATTGGTTAAAACATTGGTCTGGGTTTCTGCTTCACCTGCTGCAGAAACCGTGCTATCATCCATCTCTGTCAAGAGGATATCTGCCTCTTCTTCACTGGTGACAAGTTGGAAAGTGAAGGCCCCTGTCTGATTCCAAGACTTAAGAGCTTCCTTATAAGCAAGGGTAAAGGTCTCATCCATTGCAGGATCTAGATAAACTTTTGCAGTTGCATGATCCCACCTTGCTCCTGTAGAGGTATGGCCATCTGTTGCAAGACCTTCTTGAGCAGATGGACTTCCCGGACCTAGCAAAGGACCAGTTCGATGAAAAGTAAGCATCCACCTGCGTGACAACCGTTTGGGCTGCGCGACTAACCCCATCAATCCCGCTACCGGTTTTGCCACTAAAGAATAGAACACCAACCAGTAGAGCAAAACTGAGGGTTAGGGTCCAAAACAAGCCCCAAACAAGGCTCCAAATGGCCCGTATTAGAAAACGAATCATGGCTATAATGGTTCTCACAAGCTCCTCCTTTCCTTGGGAAGACCTCTGTTTAGGTCTAGAAGACAATAATATACCTTACTTTTCTTAAAATAAACTAAAGATTGAAGTCATGAAAAGAAAAAAATCCAGTTGACAGCAAAGCCAACCGAATCCTTTTCATCCTGCTTCTTCTTTTATCTTTAGCTTAGCGATGCACTGTTACTTTTCCAGTACGATAATCCAAACTAATCCCACTCTGGACATTTGGAACAAAAGACATTAAACTCTAGACTACCATCACTGGATTTTGCTTCAATCTGACTGCCAACTGGTACTAAATCTTCATCCGATGCATAGTAGAGTGTCACCCGATAACGGACCCGCTTATTTTTATCTAAGGCCTTGCGAACAAGGGTTTCATAGTAATTTTGTCCCGTCGAAAAACTATCACGCGCTTGATTGGCCCAAGCTGTTTGAACCGCAATATTTTTAGGATTCGTCATCGAGGCATCAAATCCATCTAAGTTGCCAATCAAGGCATAGCCGAGAAGGTGTCCCCGATCAACCGCATGGTCATATTCCCCAGCTAAATTAGTTACTTGGTGCCAGCCAGCTGGGGCCCAATCTATGTCCATTTGTTCTCTTTTTTGGTATTGACGAGTCGCCTTGGTCATCAAAGCGTTGGCAACTGTGGGAATTTCTCGTCCTTTTACTGTTTTTGTCTTGGTATCTGCATAAGGGAGACTCGCAACATCCGCATCCAGATTGGTTTTGTTCTGATTTAATGATGAAAGCTCCTGCTTCGTTCCATTGAATGCTCTTTCCTAGTTTAGCACGAACACTATCTGTCAGAACACTCTCCGCTAGTTCCTTTACTCGGTGTTGCTTCTTGACTCGAAGTGACAACCGTTTGAACTTGAGAGTGACTAGCGATTGGCTGGGGTTGACTAAAATAATACCCGCCGATCGAGAGAGCTGCAGCCACCACCAAGCCTAGTAAGGTTTGTCCCGATTTTTTCATTTTAAGTGGTTTCTTTTGATTGTTTGCCACAATGGTTTCCTCTATTTCTACTGAATGGGAAAGAGCCTGGGATCACGATCTCAAGCTCCTCTTTTTGATAAATAGTTACTTACCTGTAAATTTCTGAAGGATTTCCTTCCATGTATCTGGCGAGAGAATGGACCAAGGATCCTTCCCATTGCCAATGACACCATATCCAATGACCAATCCAAGAGCGAAGACAATCGCTAAGATCGTAAGAACCAATAGGACGATTCCCAATTGTTTTCCCGATTGCTTTTAATTTAGTTTTCATCATCATCTTCCTTCACACGACGTACATCTGCTCCAAGAGCCACCAATTTCTCATGGAATTTAAAATATCCACGGTCAAGGTGGGTTAACTTGCTCACTTTGGTTTCTCCCTCAGCTACAAGCCCCATTAAAATCAAGGTCGCACTAGCACGCAAGTCTGTCGACATCACTTCAGCCCCTTGTAAAGCTAGCTCCACCTTGGATGCGAGCCGTATCTCTCATAATATCTGAGTGTAAGCCCATCCGACGCATCTCTTCCAAATGTTGGAAACGATTTTCAAATACTGTTTCAATCATAGTCGATTCACCAGAGGCCATGGCCATCAAAGCAGTAAATTGAGCTTGCATATCTGTCGGGAAGCCTGGATAAGGCAGGGTTTTTACCGTCACTGGTTTCAACTTCGAAACATCTGAGCGAATGCGAATACCATTTTCTTCTTCCGTTACCTCAACACCCATTTCTTGCATCTTAGAAAGAAGAGGGCGGTTGTGTTCCCAAATAGCATCTTCAATTAAAACGTCACCACCCGTCATGGCTGCACCAACCATGAAGGTTCCTGCTTCAATTCGGTCTTGAACAACATTGTGAACCGCTCCATGCAAGCGATCTACCCCAACAATCGTCAAGGTTTCTGTTCCAGCTCCACGCACCTTAGCGCCCATTTTATTTAAAAGAGAAGCCAAATCCACAATCTCAGGTTCGCGGGCTGCATTTTCGATAACAGTAGTTCCATCTGCCAAAGTTGCTGCCATCATGATATTTTGGGTGGCACCTACGGATGGGAAATCCATATAGATATGCGCTCCCATGAAGACGATCTGCTTTTGCTTCAATATAGCCCGCAGTTTGAGTGATCTTCGCCCCCATAGCTTCCAAGCCCTTCAAGTGCAAATCGATTGGACGACTACCAATGGTACATCCACCCGGCATGGAAACTTTGGCATGACCATTCCGAGCCAAGACAGGGCCTAAAACGACGATCGAAGCTCGCATCTTGCTGACATATTTGTAAGGCGCTTCTTCTGTTAATGGTTGAGTCGCATCAACGACTACTGTATTGGTCTCCTCATCAAACGTAACTTGAGTGTTCAAGCCACGAACGACATTATTCATTGTAAAGACATCAGATAAAACAGGAACATTGGTCAAGGTCGTTGTTCCTTCACTGGCCAAAACAGTTGCTGCTAAAAGGGGAAGGACTGCATTCTTTGCTCCTTCAATCTTCACAGTTCCAACTAGGCGATTTTGACCACCATTTACAATAATTTTATCCATACTTGTTATTACTCCATTTCATTCAGTCACGACTACTATCATACCATAAATTCATTAAAAAAGAAGCTAAAAGTTCCCGTTAAACAACTGCCGACTGAATTCATAAATACTGATAAAGAAGCTGCTAGTCAAATAGCCAAGACTAATGCTGATCAATAAAATAAGAAGCCGAATTTTTCACGGCTGTATCAGCATTTACCTTTAAAAAACGCTCCCACTGAACCACCGTTGAAAGAAGGTGGTAGGCAAAGAAAATAAATAATAGGTGACTGCAAAAAGTAAAAATCATTTGAATCATACCTCTATTATACCATAAGAAAAAGTTTCCCTTCATATTCTTTAGATTCAAAAAAAGAGAGTGGGACAGAAATCGGTAATTCGTTAGAATTCGATTTCGTCGTCCCACCTCCGCACAGTTGAGTAGGGCTGTAAAAGCTGATGAAATCAGCGTAGTAGAGCCCACTCAACCACTGCGTCTTGCTCGACAATCCAAAAACAATTAAGAGGCTAGGACTTCTGTCCCAGCCTCTTTAACTTTTTATAATCGATTTCCGACATTAATCCGGTTAATAGCTCGTTGAAGGGCAATTTTTGCACGACGCTCCATATCAACAGAATGTTGATCTTTGGCTTCTTCAAGGGCTTTTTCAGCACGCATTTTTGCACGCTCAGCCCGGCTAACATCAATGTCTCGAGCGCGTTCCGCCGAATCCGCTACGATGGTAATGACATTATCTGCCACTTCGATAATCCCACCATTCACGGCGATCCAATCAATGTGTTTTTCGTCATCGATCCGACGGACCTTTACTTGGTCTACAGCCAAAACCGCAATGGTATTGATATGATGAGGTAAAATCCCTAATTCACCATCAATTGTCTTGACAGATACAAATGCGGCATGATGATCATAAACCAGTCCATCCGGTGTAACGATTTGGACGTTCATTTGACTCATCTTTCACCTCTTCTTAGAATCCCATTTTCTCAGCTTTCGCAATCACATCTTCGATCGAACCGACACCACGGAAGGCATCCTCAGGCAAGTGATCATGCTTCCCATCCAAAATTTCCTTAAAGCCACGAACAGTTTCTGCAACCGGTACATAAGAACCTGGTTGACCAGTAAATTGTTCCGCCACGTTAAAGTTTTGAGACAAGAAGAATTGGACACGACGGGCACGAGCCACCAAGGTCTTTTCATCATCAGACAATTCATCCATCCCCAAGATGGCAATGATATCTTGCAGTTCATGGTAGCGTTGAAGGACGCGTTTGACCTCAGAAGCCACTGCATAGTGCTCTTCTCCAACGATATCTGGGGAAAGGGCACGCGAGCTTGATGCCAATGGGTCCACGGCAGGGTAAATCCCTAATTGAACCAATTTACGCTCCAAGTTGGTCGTAGAGTCCAAATGGGCGAAAGCTGTTGCTGGAGCAGGGTCTGTATAGTCATCGGCTGGCACGTAGATGGCCTGGATTGATGTAACAGAACCTTTCTTGGTTGAGGTAATCCGTTCTTGCAATTGACCCATTTCAGTTGCCAAGGTCGGTTGGTAACCAACGGCAGAAGGCATCCGTCCCAAAAGGGCTGATACTTCTGATCCGGCTTGGGTGAAACGGAAGATATTATCGATAAACAAGAGAACGTCTTGACCTTCCACATCACGGAAGTATTCCGCAATGGTCAAACCAGTCAAGGCTACACGCATCCGTGCTCCTGGTGGTTCGTTCATTTGTCCAAAGACCATGGCTGTTTTTTCGATAACGCCAGATTCCTTCATTTCCCAGTACAGGTCATTCCCTTCACGGGTCCGTTCTCCAACCCCTGTAAATACAGAGATCCCACCATGCTCTTGGGCAATATTGTGGATCAATTCTTGAATCAAGACGGTCTTTCCAACTCCGGCACCACCGAAGAGTCCAACCTTCCCACCTTTCAGGTAAGGGGCCAAGAGGTCAATGACCTTGATCCCTGTTTCAAGAATTTCTTCTGAAGTAGAAAGCTCATCAAAGGATGGAGCTTTTTTATGAATGGATTCACGAGGAGCATCTTCTGGAAATGCTTCTTCCAAGTCAATGGTATCTCCCAAAACGTTGAAAACACGTCCAAGAGTTTCTTTTCCGACAGGCACAGAGATTGGACGACCAGTGTCCAATACTTCCATCCCACGAGTCAAGCCATCTGTTGATTCCATGGCAATGGTGCGAACGACACCATCCCCAAGTTCAAGAGCTACTTCAAGAACGACTTTTGATTTTTGTTGGTCATTTTTATAGACTACAAGCGCATTATTAATCTCAGGGAGTTTATCGCCCGCAGCAAAAGCTACGTCAACGACAGGACCTACAACCTGAGAAATTTTGCCTAAACTCATGTCATTCTCCTATTCTATTAAGTTTCTAAGCTTGTGAATACACACCATCAAGCTTATGTTTGTATTGTTAAAATGTGCATCGAATCAACTACTCAAGCGCACTCGCTCCTGCAACAATTTCCGTAATTTCTTGCGTAATGGTTGCCTGACGAGCTCGGTTGTATTGAATGGTCAATTCATCAATTACCTTCTTGGCATTGTCTGTTGCGGTTTGCATGGCCATCATACCGGCAGCATTTTCAGCTGTTTTAGCATCAATGATGGCTCCATAAATCATACTTTCCGCAAACTGTGGAAGCAATTGATCCAAAATCGCATCGCGGTCTGATTCCAACTCCAGATTCAAGATATAATCTTCATCCGCTTCATTGGGGTCCAAGTCAATGATCGGAAGCATTTGCTCTACCCGCAATTGACTGGTCAAACTGTTGACGTGGTGGTTATAACAGACATACAATTCATCAAACAATTCATTTTGATACATTTGAACTGTCTTATTGATGATCTTCCGCACTTCATCAAGCTTGGTTGATCCGCTAGGCCACGTAGTTCATAAACCGGCTGAATGCCTCTTGCTCTAAAGAAATCTGCCCCAATACTTCCAATACAGATGACTTCAAAATCCTCACCCGTTGGATGGTATTCTTCCTTCAATTCCATGACTGACTTGAGGATAGAGGCGTTGTAGCCTCCCACTAGTCCACGGTCAGAAGTGATAACAATATAAGCAGACTTTTTGACAGGACGACTCTTTAAAAATGGATGGTACTTAGCATTCTCTGCCTCGTGTCCATGTAAGAGGTCTGTCAATAGTTTACGAACCTTAGATGCGTAAATTTGGAAGTCCTTGGCAGCTTGCTCAGACTTCCCAAGTTTGGCAGCAGATACCATCTGCATAGCATTCGTAATTTGACTGGTATTCTTTGTCGATGCAATTTTATTTTTGATATCATTTAAAGAAACTGCCATCTGCCACTCCTATTTCTATTTGAAACTTGATTGGTTGACAAAATCAGTAATCACTGCATCCATTGTTTCTTCACTTGGAAGATCTTTGGTCGTACGAATGGTTTCATAGATTTCTGGATGATGCGCTTCTACAAAGGCAAACAATTCCTCTTCAAAGCGAAGGATATCATCAACTGGTACACTATCCAAGAATCCATGTGTCAAAGCATACAAGATCACCACCTGTTTTTCAACAGTTAATGGTTCATGGACCGGTTGTTTCAAGACTTCTACTGTCCGGCGACCACGGTTCAACTTAGCTTGAGTAGCGGCATCCAAGTCACTACCAAACTTGGTGAAGGCTTCCAACTCACGGTAAGAAGCTAGGTCAATACGGAGAGTCCCCGCAACCTTCTTCATAGCCTTGATTTGAGCTGATCCACCAACCCGTGACACAGAGGATCCCGCATCGATGGCTGGACGAATTCCTGAGTTAAAGAGGCTATCTTGCAAGAAGATTTGGCCATCTGTAATCGAAATCACGTTAGTAGCGATATAAGCGGAAATATCTCCTGCTTGTGTTTCAATAATTGGAAGCGCAGTGATGGAACCACCACCTAATTCATCTGATACTTTCGCAGAACGTTCCAATAAACGGCTGTGAAGGTAGAAGACATCCCCCCTGGGAAGGCTTCACGTCCTGGCGGACGACGAAGAAGAAGGGACAATTCACGGTAAGCAACGGCTTGTTTTGACAAATCATCATAGACGATCAAAACGTGTTTGCCATTGTACATGAACTCTTCGGCCATCGCAACCCCTGCATAAGGTGCAAGGAATAACAATGGAGACGGTTGTGAGGCTGATGCCGTTACCACAATGGTGTAATCCATGGCTCCATACTTACGAAGTGTTTCTACTTGTGTCCGAACCGTTGATTCTTTTTGTCCAATTGCTACATAGATACAGATCATATCTTGATCCTTTTGGTTCAAGATGGTATCGATGGCAATCGAGGTTTTCCCTGTTTGACGGTCTCCGATGATCAATTCCCGTTGGCCTCGTCCAATTGGAACGAGGGCATCAATGGCTTTCAACCCAGTTTGTAGAGGCTCTGATACAGATTTCCGTTGCATAACACCAGGAGCTGGTGTTTCAACTGGACGGAATTTATCTGTCACGATTTCTCCCAAGCCATCCACTGGCTGACCGAGAGGATTGACAACCCGACCAATCAAGGCATCCCCGGCAGGGACTTCCATGATTTTACCAGTCCGACGGATCGAATCTCCTTCACGAATATCCGTGAAGTCTCCAAGGATAATAATCCCGACATCTGTCGTTTCCAAGTTTTGCGCCATTCCGTATGAGCCGTTTTCAAAGATCAACAACTCACCACTCATTGCATTTTCAAGGCCATGAGCACGCGCAATCCCGTCACCAATATAGGTAACGACTCCGGTCTCTGTGACGTCAAATTTGGCTGGAAATTTTCAATTTGTTGCTTAATTAAAGCGCTGATTTCTTGTGCGTTAATCGCCAAAATTCACACCACTTTCTATTTCAAATTTGCTTTTATGACTTGCAATTGACGTTTTGAGACTGGTATCAAGCGTCTTGTGATTTGCTGAAACCACAAAACCACCAATCAAATCTGGATCCAGTTCTTCTTTCAGAGAACGAACTTGAATACCAAATTTCTTTTCAATAATAGGGATCAACTTCTCTTTTTGAGCCTGATCGAGTTCTGCAACCGAAGATACGGTTACTTCGAAACAGTTGCTCACCTGTTGAATTTGCTCCATACTAACTCTGACAATATCATAAAATAAGGCTTCACGATGATTGAGAATAACCACTTCAATCAAATGGTCTAGTAATGCTGAATCCGAGTTTTGGAAAAGTCGCAGACTTTTCGCTTTCTCTTCATCCTCTACACCGATATGAGCTAAAAATGCAGCAAGGCCTGTTTCCTCAAAAACAGCCTTAATTTGACTTAATTTTTCATAAATGTCATCTTGCTGATTCTTTTCAAATACCAATTGAACAAAAGGCTGGGAATATTTCTCAATTACCATTAATTGCTTTTTGTCCATTAGGCATCTCCTAATTCATTTAGGTAGCGATCGATCAGTTGGCGATGGCCTTCAGAGTCCAACTGTTGGCTTAGTAATTTACCTGCCAAATTAACGGTTAGATCTGCGACATCCCCCTTGATACTGTTCATCGCTTCTTCTTTATTTTGCGAAATTTCTAATTGCGCTTTTTCTTTCAAGCGAAGGGCTTCTTGGTTAGCTTCACTGAGAATATGAGCCTTATTTTTTTCGGCTGTTTCCTTAGCCGTTTCAAGAATGGTCGTTGCTTCTTGACGACTACCTGCCAACTCCGCTTCGCGTTTTGCAGCTAGTTCCTCAGCCTTTTTACGGGCTGCCTCTGCTTGGTCAATATCATTGGTAATTTTTTCAGCACGCGCATCCAAAATACTGGTAATATTGCCCCAAGCAAATTTCTTTACTAAAAAGATTAATAAGAGGAAGGAACCAGCGATTAGTATAAAGTCACCAATAATGGTACCAATTGTTAAATCCATCTTCTACTCCTCTACTTACTCTTCCTCACCGTTTATTTTTTTACCTATGTACATGGATGACAACATGGTAAATACATAGGCTTGGATACATGAAATGAAAATCGAAAAGGCTGTCCATAACATGCTTCCGATAAAGGCTGCTGGATACCAATAAAAGGCTTGTTGAGACAAGGCTAAAAGCAAGCCTGCCAATACTTCACCGGCAAAAATATTCCCGTAGATCCGAATTGCTAAGGAAGCAAAATTGGTCACCTCTTCTAGGAGGTTCATCGGGGTCATAAAACCAGGAGTTGCAAAAGCCTTCAAGTATTCCTTAAAGCCTCGACGACGAACCCCTTCTATATGTGCGATCAAGGTGATCATAAAGGAGAGAGATAAGTCATAGCCGAGGTTAGCCGTTGGGGAAGTCCACAAGTTATAACCGTTTGTTGTTTGGATTTTTGCCATTAAGCCAATATTATTGGCCACCAAGATAAAGAGAAAGAGAGAAAACAAGAACAAAGAATAGTTCTTCATGTAATGCTCTCCAATGTTTCCCTTGGTAAAACTAATGACAAAATCATAGATCATCTCAAGAGCATTTTGTTTGCCCTTAGGACGGAGGGTCATTTTGCGACTTGCCCAATAGACAAAGGCAAAGACCATCAAAACAGTTACAAGAGACATGGCAAGTAGGGTCAAATCAAAGGATACTGGTCCAATATTTAGGGTTGGATTCACACTTTCTTCCAAGGTTTGACACCTCCTTTCCTAAATAGAGAAGTCTATTTAATAACGAAGGCCATGGCCAAGGTTACGAAGAAGGTACCTTCTACAAAGGCAATCCCAAGGATCAAAAGGCTACGTAATTGACCGATAATCTCTGGTTGACGAGAAGCAGCTTTAAAAAGATTACTCATAATCAATCCTTCAGCAATAGACACGCCGAAGCAGGCAAAACAAAGACCTAAATGTTAAATTCATGATGAATTCTCCTTAAATAAATTTTACTCCCTTAGTTTACTCCTAAAAGATATAATAGTCAAATGTTTGCTCAGAAAGAAAACGTTTTACAGCAATTCTGTCACCGTTTTTAAAATTCCTCTTGCCACTAGCGTTCAAAAGATTCTAATTATTTTTAGACACTTTGTCTATTTTTGTATTTCACACAAATTTATATTATTTTTATCAAGAGAGGAGGCATTATTACCAAGGATAGAAAAAACTCACCTGACGAGCAGATGAGCATTTTCTTCCTATTTAAAAATAGAGGTTTTTGAAACTGTCTGTTTGTTGCAGCAATTTCTTAAAGACTTTTTCTTTCAGTGAAACAGTATGATCAAATTTGACAGAGCCGTTACTTAGGGTAGCTTTATCTTTATCAACTGCTTCAGCAAAGGCTTGTTTCAAGTCTTCATAGCTATTGTATGTTTTACCATCAATTTCAAAAGATTGTATTCCATTTTTAGCACTTGTCACAACTTCATTTGAAGTAAGCTTTCTTCCAATCTTCAAGGGTACTAAATTTACCATCAGAAATCTTGTTAATGATGAAATCATCACCTAGAGTATCTTTACCAGCTTTTTTAGATTCAGCTTTTAGCATGTTAGAAGCATAGTTTAAGAAGCCTTTTTCGTAGCCATAGTAACCCCAGATTCTGAAGGTATTGTGTTTGAAGGACATAGCTCCAGGAGCACCTTCACTTGTATTACCACCATAGATACCAGTCATCATTGGAACATTCACATAAGCAGAATCAAAGTCAGTAGGATTATAAACTCTGTTACCTGGACCACGGTTGGTCATGAAGTTGTTCGTAATTAAGTCATCTACTGTGCGTAAAGGAATAGCTTTTTCCTCATCACTTAAAGGTCGAACCTTGTCGAATTGGTTCTTGGTGTTATTTCCTCGGTATTGCTTATCAACCTTCTTGAACCAAACATTGTTTAAATCTTGATTTGCTTTATCGAGGACAGCCTCTCCTTCAAGATAATCCAGAAGCATAAGAGTGTCGTAGTAGCCCTTCATGTAACGATCAATTTCGTCACGTGACTTCAGATCATTTGGATTGGTGTTATACCATTGATTTCCATCATTTGGACGTTCATAAGCCATGTTAAGACCTAGGGCTTTGTATTCACCATTTGGATTTGATACTGATGGAGTTTGCAACATACCTTGTGCAAATGCTTCCAAATCAGTACCTTCACGGTGTCTTGAACCACCCAAGTAGACCATACGGTCATTTACGTGAGTTGTTTCGTGGGTAAAGGCTGAAATACCAAAGTCACTAATCATATCTGTAACCATGAAGAAGACAGAATCATCCTTATATGGATTCCCATAAACGCGAGCTACAGCTCCCATACGCCAGTCAGTCGCATGGTAACGTCCTGTAGGTCCGTATAATTCACGAATAGGAGCAACATCTTTACCGCTATTAGTGTGACCGTATTTATCAGTACTAATATCTTTATAGTTTTGGTTATCCAAAACAGGTGTTGGAACCATGTTATTGCTCTTAAGTAGTTGATTACGAACTTTATCAATTGATAGACGTGACCAGAAGTCTAGATAATTTTGTTGAGCTTTGGCTACTTTATCGATTTCAGCTTTGAAGGCATTACGTTCTGCTTCAGTGTACTTACCATATTTCTCGAAGGAACTATAAGCCATTGTATTGTAAGTTGAAATCAAGAACATATGGGCATCTTTTAAGTTCAAGAGTGGCAAGATCATCTTACCGTGCATATCATTGTTTAAGCCTTCATAAGCTCTGTGTTTCTTATCAGCAAACTCAGGAGTTGTTGTTGCTGGTTCAACGATATAAACATTGTCTTTGGTTGCTTTGATAAACCAATCGTTCAAGTTTGTATCATTTGTGAATAGACGCATATTATAGTCTAAGAAACTATTTAACTCGCTGATACCGATAACTCCACCGATAGCTTCGCGATAAGCTTCTAAAGTTCTATCACCTTTAATGTTACTTTCTTTAGAACCAATCTGAATCAAGAAGTCTAACACACTTACATTTTTACCATAGAAATCTGGTTTGAACAACATAAGTTGCTTGATATTAAAGTTATCAAACTTCACTCCGTAATAACGGTTAAGATAAGATAGACCAAGGAGAACCGCTGCCTTGTTGTCATCAATTTTCTTGATCAAAGCATGTTTAGCAGCTTCATCTGTGTTTAATTGATGATCTTCATTTTTCAAGCAACTGTTTCACAAATTTAGCTAGATTATCCTTAACTTCTTTGAAGCTTTCTTCAGGTAAAGATCTTTTATAGCGTTAACTTTATTTGGTCCTGTTCTACCAAGTTTTTGGTAAATTGGATCTGATTGTAGCTCAACTGGGCTTAATTTTTTTCAACTATAGCATTGATAAGATCACTACGGTCTTTGTCAACGATATTAGGCGTATAAACAACTTCACCGAGTTCAGCAATGCTGTACTCTTTCACTTGTTTGACCTTAGATTCTTTCAGCGAAATAGTAAAGATGTCTTTTGTCTTATCTGAGTAATGGATCAGAATATGGTTGGCATCCCCCAGTTCTGTCACAAAATCATTGCCCTTCATGGCCGTCACAGACAAGATTTCCTTGGTCAAGAGGGGACTAGTCGTATCCAATTTATTTCCTTGATCCACAATCCACTCTTTGTTGTAGAATGGTTGCAATTTAGCGATATTGCGGTAGGCACGTTCACGTGTTGCATCATAACCAGTGATTTCCTTGTATTGATCATCTTTGTTAACAAGGTTATTGAGCGTATCTTCAATCGGTTTGCTGCTGGTATATTTATCAGCAGTAATCCCCATTGCTTCAATTTTCTGCTCAGCTTCTGCAAGGGAAATGCTAGGGATTTTACGAGAGTTGTTATAGGTCTTCTTACCTTCACTCACGTCCTCCACACTGTAATTTCGCTTGGTTCTTGAATAGGTGAAGTAATCATCTGCATCGATATCCGAGTGTCCGAAGACCATCTCACCTGTTTTGACTTTCATCATGGTGATGTTGTCTTCAATGGCACCCAAGGCCCAGTTGGTCCCCAGTAAGCCACCAGATTGGACCGCTTCTTTCAGTTCGATCGAACCTTTAGCAACGGAATTTCTGAGAACTCCTTCTCTACCTAGCGTATTGTTATTCCCACCATTTTGAGAAGAATAAACTAAACCTGCAGCTTTTGCTTTATTCCCAGTAATTTCAGCATCAACGTAAGCTTTTTCGACGATACCTTTCCAGTTTTCTCCTAGAACACCTGCTAAGTACCAACCTTTGTTTCCAGCAGCGTGCAGTTTTCCCGATAAAGGCAACATTACTTACCTTCCCACTACCATCAATTTTATTGATAATACCAGCTACATCGTTGCCCCCAACAACATTACCTGTTACTTTAACATTTTCGACAGTCGCATTATTCTTGATCACATTTGCAATTGGTGCTACTCGATCTACCGTAGGTAGGTCGATCGCTACGTTTTCAAGCAAGAGATTCTTAACAGTACCACCTTCGATGTTACCAAATAACGGTCTCGTAATGTTATGGATAGCAAATTTATTGCCTTCTGTACTTTCCAATATTCCCTTGAAGGCATTGGTTACATAAGACTTGCCAGCTGGTTGCACATTACTTGCATTCATACTGCTACCAAGCTTAAAGGTACCAGTCGGATTGGCTTGCATAGCTTTTACAAGTTCGTTGAAATTGTAGTAGACGTCTCCTTCATGAGCTTTCGGCTTCGCAATGTAGTGGACATAGTCCTCACTGAACTGGTTGTCTGCAGTCCGTTGGATGAGATCAGGTGCTTTAGCAGTCACCTTGTATAATGCTTTTCCATCAATTGTAACTTCTTCGATTTTATCAACGGCCAGTTTTGTGACCTTATTATCATGGGTGGTAACCTTTAAGTAATAAGGTTTCACATCTGAAGGTGTTTCGGACAAGAGGCTACGATCGGTCTCAAGGCCTTGGTCATCCACGCTAATCAGACTAGTTTCCTTGATGTTTTTGACTTCAACTTTTTTAAGGTCAAGTCTTAGTGGCTCTTCCTTTGAGAACCTCTTCTTCATTCCCATTTCCACGATCATACACCATGGTCGTTGCAAGCGTATAATCCTTGTAGTAGTCTAAATCCAGTAAGGCAGCTGCTAAATCAGACTCTGAAAGGGCAAAAGTTTTCACCACTTGATCGCCCTTCTTCAACACCGCCTGGATGGACTTGATGGTGACACCTTCCGGTTTATCCAAACGATAGGAAGCCCTGGCACTGCGCTTCAATTCTTCCTTATCGACCTGTGTCAAGGTCAAGGTTGGCTTGTCTAGTTCTTTGGTCCCTTTTTTAATGATCCGATCTTGGGCTTGTTCAACTACTTCCTCCGAAACCGTTGGAGCATCCGCAGTTTTTACACCTTTAATGGTCTTATAGACCTTGGTGATTTTCTTCTTCCCATTTTTTCCTGCTTGAGAAACCGTTTCGCTTCCTTTTAACAAGGTGGTATCTTGTTCTGTTACCGTCTTAAATGGAATTTCCTCAAAAGCAACTTCCTCTGTTTGGCCTTCAATAGCCTTGGTCCCACGACTAATTTTTTCTGTCACAGAAGCTTTTAGCGTTTCAGTTGTTGTGCTAAGAGGCTCTCCAACTTTCTCGCCATTGACCGTTTTATAGACACGACGAATTTCCTGGCTACCTGCCTCTCCTTTTTGAAGGATCCTTTCTTCATCAGTGTAGCGGTTCACATCTGATACATATTCGGTTTCATACGGAAGGACCACCGTTTCTGTTTCTGTAACCGTTCCTTCCGTTATTTGATAAGCTGGATTCTCTGGCTGTACAGGAGCTTCACCCACGTGGCCTTCTTCCTGCGTTCCCTTGGCTTCGATGACACTGGTATAGGCGGGGTTCTCTGGCTGTACAGGAGCTTCACCAACATGGCCTTCTTCTTGCGTTCCTTTGGCTTCAACGACACCGGTATAAGCTGGGTTCTCTGGCTGTACAGGAGCTTCGCCAACATGGCCTTCTTCTTGCGTTCCCTTGGCTTCAACGACACCGGTATAAGCTGGGTTCTCTGGCTGTACAGGCGCTTCACCAACATGGCCTTCTTCTTGCGTTCCTTTGGCTTCAACGACACCGGTATAAGCCGGGTTCTCTGGCTGTACAGGAGCTTCACCAACATGGCCTTCTTCCTGTGTTCCTTTAGCAGTTACAACTGGAGCAGGTTGAGGACTTGGTTGAATCTCCTCCTTTGTTCCAATAGAAATAATTTGTGGAACTGCTTCTTTTGTTACAGTTCTTTCAAGTACTTTGCGAACTTCCTGACCATTTACCGTACTCACTTCCGTTAAAACAGTTTGTTCCCCATTTTGCCCAGCTCTTAGAACCGTCGTTTGACCTTTGGCTAAAGTAGGATCTGGTTGTTCTACAGTTTCAAATGGGATACTTTCTGTTGAAACTTCAACTTTTGGCTTTTCCACTACAGGGAAACTAGGTCCTTCTTTTGGTGTAACCTGAGATAGAGTCTCCTCTTTCGTTGTAGGTTGATAGAGATCGGAGATTGCCGGCTTTTCTTCAACTTTCACGACAGGCGCTTGCCCATCCAATTTAGGTCTAGCTGAATGTCGGAGATAACCGACATAGTCATAACCTTCAATCGGTATAACACCGTTGGCTAATTCTTTACTGCTTGCAATTGAAAGAGTTTGATTGTAGCTTCGTAATTCAATATTTTGCAAGGCCGCAGCATCGATAGACAAGAGCAGACTTTGCCCCATGGAACCAATTAATAAAAGTCCCATTACTTTTTTACGGTGTTTCTTGGACAGCAAAAGAACTGCAAAGGATGCAGTCGCTAAACTAAGCCCCGCAATCGCCAATTCGGTCGTCCCTGTTTGTGGCAGTATACTTTGGCTAGCTGTTTTCTTCCTATACACTAGATAAAAGGTATCTTCATTTTGATACTCTTCAGGAATAGCATGAATCACCTGGGCTTGCTCTTCGGGTGTTAACTCATTTTCCGTAACATATCCTAAATGAACTGTCGCTTCTCGTGTCAGTTGATCTGCTTGTACTGATGGTGCTCCTAATAAGCTAGTTGCAAAGAAAAAGGCTCCAATAGCAACCGGTCCTACCCCGACGGATAATTTTCGAATCGAATACTTAGTAATCTTTTCAACAGCTTTTCTTGTTTGTTTCATTCTATAACTTCCTACATAGTAATATTAGTAAATCATAGGAAGCCTCATTTATTTTTGGAGAGGATACTCACTTTCTCTAAACAAGCTTCCTGTGATTCTTTACCTATCTTATCTTTTTTCAGTGATTTTAGCAACATATTTTACTCAGATTTCTTCCTTTTTTTGGTTCCCTGTATTTTAGTAGTAAATTCTTCCTTCCACAAACAAAGAAACGCCTAAAATTGTACTGACCCAAAAAGTTAGATTTTTCTGTCTAACTTTTGGGTTACAGTTCAAATTAGGCGTTTTTCATTCATCTTATAATGATTGATACAAATCAGCATAATGTTGACTAGCTGTATCCCATGAGAAGTCACGGCTCATGGCTTCTCTTTGGAGACCAAGCCAAGCATCCTTATCATGAGTATAGACCGTCAAAGCTTGATCGACAGCCCAGTTTAGCCAATAACCAGAAAGGTTATTAAAGCTAAAACCAGTACCACTTCCGTCAACTACATTATAGGCTTGAACAGTATCGCGAAGTCCCCCTACCTCATGAACCAATGGCAAGGTTCCATAACGCATAGCCATCATTTGAGATAGACCACATGGTTCAAAAACGACTCGGCATCAAGAAAACATCCGAAGCAGCGTAGATTTCTTGAGCTAACTGCACATCGAACATAATATTGGCAGAGAGTTTATCTGGATAAGCTTGACCAAACCAAGAAAAGGCATGTTCAAAGCCAGGATCTCCCGTTCCCAAAAGAACGATTTGGATATCCTTTTGTAGGAGGTTGTGTAATTCTTCAACCACCACATCAAAGCCTTTTTGGCGAGTCAAACGTGAAACGATTCCGAACAAGGGAACATCCTCACGAACCGGAAGTCCAACACGTTCCTGAAGAGCTCGTTTGCTTGCTGCTTTTCCTGATAAATCATCTTTACTGAAATGATAGGTCAAGAGGGGATCTGTCTCAGGATTGTAGAGGTCTGTATCGATTCCGTTCACAATCCCTGTTAATTTACCAGATTCCATGCGCAAGATTTGATCAAGGCCACAACCATATTCAGCTGTCCTGATTTCATAGCTATAACTTGGTGAAACAGTGGTTACACGATCTGCATAGAGAATCCCTGCCTTCATCCAGTTTAAGCAATCTTTCCACCGAAGAGTGCCATCCTCATAGCGCTCAAATCCAACTCCAAACAAATCCCACAACATTCCTGGGTCAAACTGACCTTGGAACTCCAGATTGTGGATGGTTAAGACAGATTTGATTCCATTGTAAGCTTGAATCAACGGTATTTCTCTTTTAGTAGGAAAGGAATCATAGCAGTATGGTAGTCATGAGCGTGGATGATATCAGGAATAAAGTCCACTGTTCCATCATCTCAAGCGTTGCCAATTGGAAGTAGGCAAAGCGCTCCCCATCATCAAAATCTCCGTAGACATGTCCTCTAAAGAAATATTTCTGGTTATCAATAAAATAGAAGGTGACACCATCACGATAGATGCGTTTCACACCAACATATTCACTTCTCCATCCCACTCTGGTCTCGAAGTGTAAAACATCTTCAACTTGGTCGCCAAATTTCGCCTCTACCATGTCGTAGTAAGGGAGGACGACACGAACATCATGACCTTTTTTAGCCAAGGATTTAGGGAGTGCTCCAATGACATCTCCCAAGCCCCCGGTTTTTGAAAAAGGAGCTCCTTCAGCGGCAACAAACAATAATTTCATTATCCAATATCCTCTGTAATCACAGCACCTTTTTTAATCACAAGAGGTGCTTCTTTGGTTCCACGAATGGTTACACCAGTTTCAACTACGACGCCCTTGTCAAGAATCGCATGCTCAACGACTGCTCCTCATGGACAACGACACCTGGGAACAGGAGACTGCTACGAATTTCTGCCCCCTGGTGTAGATGAACACGACGAGAAATGATAGAATCATGCACCAAAGCTTCGACAATGCTTCCTGATGCAAATTGCGAATTCTTAATTTGCGAACCAGGAGCATAGTAAGTTGGCTCTTCATTTTTCACCTTGGTATAAACTTTTTGATTTGGTGAGAAGAGAGACATGAATTTATTGGTTTCCAACATATCCAAGTTAGCACGATAATAGGATTCAACTGAATGAATATTGGCAATATAGCCAGTGTATTCAAAAGCGAAAGCCCCGTGTTCTACTGCTAAATCACGAAGGATATAACGCAATTTTTCTGGATGTTCTTTATGGATTTCTGCTTCTAATTTTTCAATCAACCATGGTGTATCAACGATAAAGATATCCGTTGACATATTATAGAGAGCATCTGGATCTGTTCCATCAAACAACTTTTGTCCACGTACATGATCTGTCTCATCGATTTCTAAAACCGCATTTACTTCAGAGATGTCACGATGATGCATCTTTTTGTACACCACTGTGATTGGTCTGTCAACGGTATTGTGCAAGTGGAAGACTTGGTTCAAATCAATGTTTACTAAGATATCACAGTTAAGAGCGACTGTCTGGTTCGAACCAGAGCGTTTCAAATAGGTCAATAGTTGCTCATAATATTCCTTGCCAACGTTTGAACTTTCTACTGGAGTGTTGTAGATACCGAGATAGTAGTGGCTCAAAAGAGTTGACAAGCCCCACTCACGACCAGAGCGGATATGGTCAAAGACAGAACTAATATTTTCTTGTTGAAAAATACCAAATACACTACGGATTCCCGCATTGGCTAAACTTGAAAGTGGGAAGTCAATCAAACGATATTTCCCATCAAATGGTAGACTGGCAACAGGACGATGATCTGTCAATGATGACATATCATGGAAGCCTACTGTGTTTCCTAAAATGGCTGAATACTTATCAATCTTCATCTGTTGCTACCCCCACTTTTTCGTTATATCCAACGACTTGTACTTCTTCCGTTCCATCGATGACAACACCTTCTGAAACAACTGCTCCTTCACCGATAATAGCACGTTTAATCACAGCACCTTGACCGATAATGGCACCACTCATGACGACAGAATCTTCAACGACTGCACCTTTACGAACTTGTGCTTCCGTAGACAGGATAGAACGTTTTACTGTTCCGTCTACCAAGCATCCATCCACTACCAAGGAATCTTCAATTTGGGCATGTTCACCAAAGGAATTTGGTGGTGAAATCAAGTTACGAGAATAGATCTTCCAGTGACGATCACGGCTATCCAAAGCATTGTTTGGATCAATGTATTCCATATTCGCTTCCCAGAGAGATTCAATGGTCCCCACGTCTTCCAATAGCCCTTGAATTCATAAGCATAAACGCTTTCTCCAGATTCAAGGTAAGTTGGAATAACGTTTTTACCAAAGTCAGACATATCGATGTCACTCTTCTCTGCAGCTACTAGCATATTGCGAAGGCGAGACCAGTCAAAAATGTAGATACCCATGGAAGCTTTTGTTGATTTTGGCTCTGCAGGTTTTTCTTCAAATTCGACAATTCGATTGTTGGCATCCGTATTCATGATTCCGAAACGGCTAGCTTCTTTTAAAGGTACATCCAATACAGCTACTGTAAGGCTTGCATTGTGATCTTTGTGAGACTGAAGCATTTCGTCATAGTCCATCTTGTAGATATGGTCTCCAGAAAGGATCAACACGTACTCTGGATTGATGCTATCGATGTAGTCGATATTTTGGAAAATCGCATGACTTGTTCCTTCAAACCAACGATTTCCTTCACTTGCAGAATAAGGTTGAAGGATAGAAACCCCAGTATTAATACCATCAAGACCCCAACTTGAACCATTTCCGATATGGTTGTTTAAGGCAAGCGGTTGATACTGAGTAATCACGCCAACATTGTGGATACCTGAGTTGGCACAGTTGGATAAGGCAAAGTCAATAATACGATAACGTCCCCCAAATTGCACTGCAGGTTTGGCAATGCTTTGAGTGAGTTTTCCAAGGCGAGTTCCTTGCCCACCAGCAAGGATCAGAGCTAGCATTTCATTCTTCATTGATTACTCCTTTTTGGATTGACGAGACCTTCTTCCCACTTCTGAGGAGAGGCACTTTGGCCTCTTCTACAGAGTTAGGAATGGGATCATAGACTACGATCAGTAGATCACCAACAACTATTTTTTTGTTTTAGACACATTGGAACGAAGTTTTCGTTTCACTTTCCATACACTAGCTCCAAGAGCCGGTAAGGTGAAGGTCAAGGTTTGTGGATAATCTTTCCATAATCCCTCTTGAGTCTTCACTTCCTGGTTGTGCTCTTTCCAGACACCTCCCCATTTCTCTAATTCTGTATTCCAAATTTCTTCATAGACCCCAGCAACAGGGACGCCGACCGTAAAGTCCTTGCGCTCTACTGGTGCCATATTAAAGATACAAAGCAGATGATTTCCTTTGGTATCCTTACGAGTAAAGGTCAAGACACTTTGATCTCGGTTGTCTGCATCAATAATCTCAATGCCATCATAGCTATCATCAATTTCCCACAACATCTTGTTGTCTTTGTAGAATTGATTGAGCTGTGAAGTAAACTCTTGCATCTTGCGATTCATGTCATCGTCCAGATTAGACCATTCTAGCTGTTCTTCAGACTTCCATTCTAAGAATTGACCGAACTCTGAACCCATGAAGAGCAATTTCTTACCTGGATGACAAATCTGATAGGTCAAGAGATTGCGCAAGCCAGCGAACTGGTTGTAGCGATCTCCCCACATCTTATGCATGAGACTCTTCTTCCCGTGGACCACTTCATCGTGAGAGAAAGGTAACAAGAAGTTTTCAGAGAAGGCATACATAAAACTAAAGGTCACCAAGTTGAAATCAAATTTCCGGTAAATAGGATCTTCCTCGTAGAAGCGAAGAATATCATTCATCCATCCCATATTCCACTTGTAGTCAAATCCTAAACCACCATACTCTTCTGGACCAGTGATTTTGGTGCCAGATGAACTTTCCTCCGCTGCCATGATGACATCCGGATGTTCTGATTTAATCACAGCATTCATCCGCTTAAGGAAATGGATTCCCTCATAGTTGAGATTTCCACCATCGATATTTGGTGTCCATGGACCACTATCGTAGTCTAAGTAAAGCATATTGCTGACCGCATCGACCCGAATTCCATCCAAATGATAAAACTCAATCCAGAATTTCACACTAGAAATGAGGAAGGATTGAACTTGGTTTTTACCTAGGTCAAAGTTCATTGCTCCCCAACCATAGTTGTGAGCCCGATGATGGTCCTGATATTCAAAGGTTGGTGTCCCATCATAATAGGCCAAGGCATCATCATTGATGGTAAAGTGTCCTGGTACCCAGTCCACAATCACCCCAATGTTATTCAAGTGACAGGCCTCAACGAAATCCTGAAACTCTTCCGGTGTTCCATAGGTATGCTCTAAGGCAAAGTACCCCATCAGTTGATAGCCCCAACTTAGTCCAAGTGGGTGCGCCATCACAGGCATAAACTCCACATGGGTATAGTTCATTTTTACCAAGTAAGGAATCAAGTCTTCCTTCAACTGGGCAAATGAATAAGGACTTCCATCTTCATTGCGTTTCCAAGAACCAGCATGAACCTCATAGATATTTACTGGACGAGATCTAAAGCCAAGTTTTCTCCTTCTCGCCATCCAGAGTCCATCTTTCCATTTCCGCTCTGGAATATCTGTAATCACCGCTCCAGTTCCTGGACGTTTTTCCATGCGAACCGCTAAAGGATCCACCTTCATTAAGCGGTGACCATTTTGTCTTGTAACATGGTACTTATAAATATCTCCCACTTGAGGTAAAGTTGTAAAAACTTCCCATACACCAGCTTCATTTCGCACCATAGGGATTTCATTTTCTTCCCATTGGGTAAAATCACCTACTAAGTGTACTGCCTGTGCATTTGGAGCCCATACGCGGAAACTATACCCCTCTACACCATCTACTTGCTCTTTATGAGCCCCTAGATAATGTTGAAGATGAAAGTTCTCTCCGGTTCCAAATGTATACAATGCTTGTTTCGTATCCATTCACTCACCTCTCTCGCTTCTTATGTAAGCGCTTCCTAATAGTATTATTCTACTATAAATAGTTGAAATATTCAAGATTTTTTTCTTGAATAATCCGATGAAAATATTTATGAAAATAATTTGAAATTTCCATTATCTACCCTGAAATTTACTAAAATAGTTTCACAATTGTTCAGCTTTCAAACTATCTTTCTAACATTATACTATAAAAATTCATTGTAATTAAACCTATTTCCGAAAATTTTTTTAGAAAAATTTAGATTTTTTTGTTTTGATATAGGGATATCTACTCTATTTTTATTCAGCTACTTCCTTTATAAGACAAATAAAGTAGCAAAATAAAAAAGCTACCACCTCTTCCAAGGTGATAACTTTGTTATCAGATTCTTAAAATCAATTAATCTACGTTCACGTATTCTTTAGAAAGTTCAAGCACTTCTTCCATTGTTGAACATTCAGTAAGAGCACGGTTCGCGTATTCTTGCATTTTAGCTGTATCCAATTTCTTCATCAAGCTACGTGTACGTAGGACAGATGTAGCTGACATGGAGAACTCATCCAAGCCCATTCCGACAAGGAGTGGAACAGCTGTTTGGTCACCGGCCATTTCACCACACATACCAGCCCATTTACCTTCAGCGTGAGCTGCTTTGATTACGTTGTTAATCAAACGAAGGATCGATGGGTTATATGGTTGGTAAAGGTATGAAACTTGTTCGTTCATACGGTCAGCAGCCATTGTGTATTGAATCAAGTCATTTGTACCAATTGAGAAGAAGTCAACTTCTTTGGCAAATTGGTCAGCTAACATAGCTGCTGCTGGGATTTCAATCATGATCCCTACTTCGATGTCGTCAGCAACGGCAACACCTTCAGCAACCAATTTCGCTTTTTCTTCTTCGAGAATACCTTTAGCTGTACGGAACTCCGTCAACAAAGCAACCATTGGGAACATGATCCGCAATTTACCGTGAACAGATGCACGAAGCAAAGCACGCAATTGTGTACGGAACATTTGGTTACCAGTTTCAGAGATAGAGATACGCAAAGCACGGTAACCCAAGAATGGGTTCATTTCTTTAGGAAGATCGAAGTAAGGAAGTTCTTTATCCCCACCGATATCCATAGTACGAACGACAACAGGTTTACCATTCATACCTTCAAGAACTGCTTTGTATGCTTCGTATTGATCATCTTCAGTTGGGAAGTCTTGAGAGTCCATGTACAAGAATTCTGTACGATAGAGACCAACAGCTTCTGCACCATTTTCGTTCACACCTTCAACGTCTTTAGGTGTACCGATGTTAGCAGCCAACTCGAAGTGTTTGCCATCTGCAGTAACAGTTTTGGCATCTTTCAAAAGAGCCCATTCAGCTTTTTGTTTAGCGTAAGCTTCACCAGCTGCTTTAAAGGCTGCAATTTGTTCTTCACTTGGGTTGATGACCACTTCACCAGTGATTCCAGATACAGCCAACACATCACCATCTTTTACAAGATCTGTAATGTTGTTTGTACCAAGAACCGCTGCAATTTCAAGTGTACGCGCCATGATAGCTGAGTGACTTGTACGTCCACCAATGTTTGTAACAAAGGCTTTAACAAACTGTTTGTTCAATTGAGCGGTATCGGATGGAGTCAAGTCATGCGCAACCACGATTGCTTCTTCATTGATGGTTGCAGGGTTTGGCAATTTCTTACCAAGCAAGTTTGCAAGAACACGCTTGGTCACGTCGCGAATATCTGCTGCACGTTCTTGCATGTATGGGTTATCTTCCATTCCTTCAAAGATGGTGATAAACATGTCTGTGACTTCTTTCAAGCCAGCCTCAGCGTTCACCTTCTTCGTGCGAATTGTTTCCTTGATCTGACCAACCATTTCAGGGTCAGAAAGAACCATCATGTGAGCATCAAATACTTGTGCTGCTTCCTCACCAAGGCTCGCTACTGCATTCTCCCGAATAAGAGAAAGCTCGTTCTGTGAAGCTTCAAGAGCTGCATCCAAACGAGCTTCTTCTGCATTTGTATCTTCAACTGAGATTGTTTCAAATGACAAGTCGGGTTGAACAAGTAGATATGCCTTAGCAACGGCAACACCATCAGATGCTGCAATTCCTTTAAGCATTTCTGTCATGTTTATGCCAATCCTTCTTTTTCCATTGTTTCAGCGATTGCTGCAAGAGCATCATCAGCGTCAGCACCTTCAGCTGAGATTACAACGTCAGCTCCTTGACCAACACCAAGGCTCATAACACCCATGATTGATTTCAAGTTAACTGATTTACCTTTGTATTCAAGAGTAATATCTGAAGCAAATTTGCTAGCAGTTTGAACCAACAAAGTTGCTGGACGTGCGTGGATACCTGTTTCTGCCACGATGTGGAAATCTTTAGAAGCCATAGTTTGACTCTCCTTTTAAAATTAGTTTTTGAGTTATCTGTGATAACCCTTACAATTTGCTATTATATCATCTTCTTCATTATTTTTCAAGATTTTTATCACACACTTACTGAAAATACTTACAGGAAGCACTCAATTTTTTTCTCTTCTTTTTGAACTACTTTTTTTACTTTCTTCTATTAAATAAATAGAATTGCTTTCATGGGACACAGTATATAGAATTTTAGGAAAAATAGCTAAATTCCTTTGACTTAAAAAAACCTATATTTTATCACGTTTTCCTCAATTTTCACTAATTCTTACAATACTACATATTGTGGTATACTCCGATATAGTTAATTTACGTGCACAATATTTAGTTAAAACTCTTGACAAGGAAAAACCTTTTGTTTATACTAGATACAGATTTATGAATTTAGAGGAGTTAGATCACATTATGGTGACAATTTATTCAAAAAATAATTGCGTTCAATGTAAAATGACCAAACGTTTTTTAGATACCAATCACGTTGAATACCGTGAAATTAATCTAGATGAGCAACCTGAGTTTGTAGACCATGTGAAGAACCTTGGTTTCAACGCTGCACCAGTTATCCAAACGGCAGATGAAGTCTTCTCTGGCTTCCAACCAGCTAAGCTCAAGAAATTATCTTAAAACTATCAAACAGGATCTGATTGGTCTAGGGAATGGATTACTGTAGTTCTCGACTACAGTGTTCCCCTAGCCCTTTTACTTGTACAGGGGAGCTTGCCTCCCCTTTGTTTTTGAATTAGAAAAAGGAACATTATGGGATTAAAATCACTTGAAGACGTAACCTACTTCCGTCTTAATAATGAAATCAACCGTCCAGTTAACGGTCAAATCATGCTTCATAAAGATAAAGAAGCCTTGGATGCTTTCTTCAAAGAAAAATGTTGTGCCAAATACCATGGCCTTTGATTCAATAACGGATAAAATCAACTACCTTATTGAACACAACTATATCGAAACAGCCTTCATTCAGAAGTACCGTCCTGAATTTTTGGAAGAATTGGCCCAATTTATCAAAGATCAAAACTTCCAATTCAAGTCCTTCATGGCTGCCTATAAATTCTATAACCAGTATGCTCTGAAAACAAATGATGGAGAGTACTATCTCGAAAGTATGGAAGACCGCGTCTTCTTCAATGCTCTCTACTTTGCGGATGGAAATGAAGAAATTGCTAAAGACATCGCAAATGAAATCATCCACCAGCGCTACCAACCAGCTACTCCTTCTTTCTTGAATGCTGGACGTGCCCGCCGTGGGGAATTGGTTTCTTGTTTCTTGATCCAGGTAACTGATGATATGAATGCGATCGGACGCTCTATCAACTCGGCCCTCCAACTTTCACGTATCGGTGGTGGGGTTGGAATCTCCCTCAGCAATCTTCGCGAAGCTGGTGCACCAATCAAGGGCTATGAAGGAGCCGCTTCTGGGGTCGTGCCAGTCATGAAACTCTTCGAAGATAGCTTCTCTTACTCTAACCAATTGGGACAACGCCAAGGGGCTGGTGTAGTTTACCTCAATGTCTTCCACCCAGATATCATCTCCTTCCTTTCTACTAAGAAGGAAAATGCCGATGAAAAAGTTCGTGTTAAGACCCTTTCACTTGGTGTCGTCGTGCCAGACAAGTTCTACGAGTTGGCTCGTAAGAATGAAGAAATGTACCTCTTCAGCCCTTACTCTGTAGAGCGTGAATACGGAGTGCCATTTAACTACATCGACATCACTGAAAAATACGATGAGTTGGTTGCTAATCCGAACATCCGCAAGACAAAAATTAAGGCCCGTGATTTGGAAACTGAAATTTCTAAATTGCAACAAGAATCTGGTTACCCATATGTAGTTAACATCGATACTGCTAACCGGGCAAACCCTATTGATGGAAAGATCATCATGAGTAACTTGTGTTCAGAGATCCTCCAGGTTCAAGAGCCAAGCTTGATTAACGATGCTCAAGAATTCATTAAAATGGGGACTGACGTCTCATGTAACCTTGGTTCAACCAACGTGGTTAACATGATGACTTCACCTGATTTTGGTCGTTCGATTCGTGCCATGGTTCGTGCTTTGACCTTCGTTACAGATAGCTCTCATATCGTTGCTGTTCCAACAATTGACCACGGAAATAGCCAAGCTCATACCTTTGGTCTTGGAGCCATGGGACTTCACAGCTACCTTGCCCAACAATTGATCGAGTATGGATCACCTGAATCTGTTGAGTTTACGAGCATCTACTTCATGCTCATGAACTACTGGACTCTCGTCGAATCAAACAACATCGCACGTGAACGGGGCGTTACCTTCCACAACTTTGAAAAATCAGACTATGCCAACGGTAGCTACTTTGATAAGTACACGACCGGAGAGTTTGTTCCAAAATCTGATCGCGTCAAAGAACTCTTTAAGGATATCTTCATTCCTAGTGCAGAAGACTGGGCTGAACTCCGCGATAAAGTCAAGGCAGATGGTCTTTACCACCAAAACCGCTTGGCTGTCGCACCAAATGGTTCTATCAGCTACATCAATGACGTATCTGCTTCTATCCACCCAATCACACAACGGATTGAAGAACGCCAAGAGAAGAAAATCGGTAAGATCTACTACCCTGCTGCTGGTTTGTCAACAGAAACCATTCCTTACTACACTTCTGCCTACGACATGGATATGCGAAAAGTCATCGACGTCTATGCTGCTGCAACTGAGCACGTAGACCAAGGACTTTCACTCACGCTCTTCATGCGTAGTGATATTCCAAAAGGGCTTTACGAATGGAAAACTGAAAACAAACAAACCACTCGTGACTTGTCTATCCTTCGCAACTACGCCTTTAACAAGGGAATCAAGTCTATCTACTACGTCCGTACCTTTACCGATGATGGTGGAGAAGTTGGCGCGAACCAATGTGAAAGCTGTGTCATCTAAGACACTCTGATCCATTGCTACCAAAAAGTCGGTTCGCCGACTTTTTGTGCGGTATTCTAACAATTGTGTTAGAATAATAATGATTGTATGATCGAATGAATTAGAAAAAGAAAGAGATTTCAAATGGAAACTTACTACAAAGCCATTAACTGGAATGCCATCGAGGATGTCATCGATAAATCTACTTGGGAAAAGCTAACCGAACAATTCTGGTTGGATACACGTATTCCTTTGTCAAACGACTTGGACGACTGGAGAAAGCTGTCTAACAAGGAAAGACCTTGTTGGTAAAGTTTTTGGAGGTTTAACCCTTCTCGATACCATGCAGTCTGAAACGGGTGTGCAAGCCCTTCGTGCGGATATTCGTACTCCCCATGAAGAAGCTGTCTTTAACAACATCCAATTCATGGAATCTGTCCATGCTAAGTCTTACTCTTCTATCTTTTCTACCTTGAATACCAAGTCAGAAATCGAAGAGATTTTCGAATGGACCAATACCAATCCCTTTCCTTCAAAAGAAGGCAGAAATCATCAACGAGATCTACCTCAATGGCACTCCTCTAGAAAAGAAAGTAGCCAGCGTCTTCCTTGAAACCTTCCTCTTCTACTCTGGTTTCTTCACACCGCTCTACTATCTTGGAAACAACAAATTGGCCAACGTGGCAGAAATCATCAAGTTGATCATTCGGGACGAATCTGTTCACGGAACCTATATCGGCTACAAGTTCCAACTTGGATTTAACGAATTACCAGAAGACGAACAAGAAAAACTTAAAGAATGGATGTATGACTTGCTCTACACCCTCTATGAAAACGAAGAAGGCTATACAGAGAGCCTCTATGACGGTGTAGGTTGGACAGAGGAAGTCAAGACCTTCCTTCGCTACAATGCTAACAAAGCCCTCATGAATTTGGGACAAGATCCCCTTTTCCCTGACTCAGCGGATGATGTCAACCCAATCGTCATGAACGGGATCTCAACCGGTACATCCAACCACGACTTCTTCTCTCAAGTCGGAAATGGTTATCTTCTCGGTGAAGTAGAAGCCATGCAGGATGACGATTACAACTATGGCCTATAAGACAAAAACCTTTCCAGATGGAAAGGTTTTTATTTTATGCTAAAAATTAGCCTTGCTGCAGAAGAAACTATCTCAAATAAACAAATCAGTCCTTTCCAGATTTGGAAAGGGCTGATTTGGGTAGGTATCTTAGTCCCCATTCTTCTTTATTGAAGCAAGAAGATAAGGAGAGAAGCGATCAGGTTATTTGCTATATGCAGGGGCAATGGCATAACGAATATCTTCCTTAGTCAGATACGCTAAAAGCGAAAAATTGAACCCATTATAAAGTAAATTAGAAATTGCCCTAGACTAGACGGAAGATGGAGAAAAAGAAAAATAAACTAGAAGAAAAGAGCAATATAGAGCAAGGTCTGTCCTAGGGTTTCCTGCTTTGAAAATAGATACTTGGCCATTAAGCCTCTAGTTATGAATTCTTCAATAATGGGAGCAATAAAAATAATATAGAAAAAAACGAAGGCAGGAAATAACTCCAAGAAAAACTCAATACTTCTTTGATTATTAGACGATTCACCCGAGACCAAGGCTTGAAGAGCAATAAAGGCAACTAATAATCCAATGGGTAACCATATCGTGGACGTCAGTTTGGTCTTTTTAACCTCAAGTTTCCAACCCTTTTGGTACCATTTCCACAAACCAAAAATATAGAGAGCAGATACCAAAGCGAATATCAAGAGAATGAGAAGCTCGGAACCTCCCTCAACAAGAACATTCAAGCAACTAGCAAGAATCCTCGAAAATAAAATAAAATGAGAGAAGACCACCAAGGCATACAAACCAACATTTTTCCAGATACTGTTCCCCTTCATACAACACTCCTTTTTCCTTTCGATTCCTATTCCAAGTCTATTTTTTAATTCAATTATCTACTTTTGATTATTTATTATGCTGTCAAACTTAGGATTTTTATGAGGGCCTCGGACTGCACCTTCAAATCGACAATGGAGCAATATCTAAGACACTTCCTTTTTCCTATATATTTATTGTAATGTATTTATCAAAAATTACAAGTACTTCTTAAAAAGTTTTTACAAAGATTTAACAGTTTACCATACAAAAAGACCTACCCGAAGGTAGATCTCTTGTTGCTTACAATTTAGTTGCTACGGCATCCAATAATTCTTGGATTTTCGCTTGGTTGCTTCCTCCTGCCATGGCCATGTCTGGTTTACCACCA